>Ga0194133_10006243_pt1 | contig 14764 bp, 17 predicted proteins | sample TA2KigOf40mmetaG_FD_155448 | JGI IMG/M metagenome (GOLD analysis project Ga0194133, IMG submission 155448) | Freshwater microbial communities from Lake Tanganyika, Tanzania - TA2015055 Kigoma Offshore 40m | ecosystem: Environmental > Aquatic > Freshwater > Lake | place: Tanzania: Lake...
AATTGAAAAATTTGACATTTTTAGGGGAACTTTTCCGAATTCTAGCCCAAACCATAAATGGCTGACCCGACCCGACCCAACCCGAGCCACAAAAAATTGACCCGACCCGACCCGGGTAAAAAATTTTTGACCCGGACCCATCACTACTCTCTAGCAAAGCAATCTATTTCATAGATAAAGGTGTGCGGTAGCCTATCAGCTGGGTAGGGTGGGTCATCAATTTTGTCTCGGACTGAACACCCTGTAACTCACACTCCTGTGAGATACGGTAACTACCCCCTAGTAGTAGTGCCAAACTGAGAGAAAGGCCTGGAACGGGACGGGAGTTGCCAGCTGGGAAATTGCACCCTCACTGGCTGGAAGATGGGAAGCTATCTTCCACTCCCGGATCCCCCCCCTTTCCTTTCTCTCTATCCTAGCTTCCCCACAGTAAGATCGTCTAGATCTTTTCATCTTGATTTTTCAATCGCCTATATCAATGGGTGGGCGGGTTGGGCCCAATTTTTCTAACTGTTGACTCTCTGTAAAATCAATCTTGAATTTGTATTTGTATTTGATGACTTCAGTTTATTTACAAACTGGGGTTGCCCCCATGGCACAGACCTTGAAGTTTCCTTCAGGGTTGTGCCATCAGTACACCTATTAGTATTTCATCTTGTCCATAAGAAAGTAAGCTTTTTTATTTCTGTATTTGGTCTTAATAAAAAAGCTTTAACAGTAATCAGATTGATAAATTCTTGAGTAACACAGACTCAACTAAAGTTAACAACACCTTTTTAAGAGTCCTGCATGCCAAATCATGTCTATGGACACTTCAAATTACTATCACACTGGCTGAGGGTGCCTTGATGTTTTTTTGTAATTCAGGATTGAAAAATTGCTGGCATGCCCTGGGATTAAATCCACATCTTTAGAAATTGGTTCTCAGTCAGATGCCCTGGGCCACTTAGCCATCTATTGCAAATCCACTTAAAAACGTTGAAAAAGTTATTTTAATATAATTTGTTTTTAAATTAATTCTGCTTAGAATGCTTGTGTTTATTCATATTTTAGTTAGAAAGCCAAGAGGTTAAAGTTGAGCAAGGCTTACTATGACCTCAGGTGGTTTTCCTCAACTTACAAGATAGGTGTATCAAATAACAAGTTGTCTAAAATTTCTCTCAGTTAAGCAAACTTACTAAAAACAGTTGTTGAAAAGTAAAAACGTGTCTCATGTTTCTCCACAGATAATATAAATATAAGCAGAAATATAGTCCCAATTCTTATGGTCTTTTTTACATGAGAAATTTTTCATCACTTTTTGTTGCATTGTTTGTCTCTTGGGCAAACAAGGTCCTAATAGGTTTACATTATTATATTCTCTGTCATTTTCTCTAATCCCTCTTGAATATGATGATTGTATTGTATTGTATTGTATATTTCGGTTCAGACATTTTACACAAGATAAAACTTTGCTAGAACCATTCACATTACATTATAATGTTATAATGACGGGCCTTGAGGTCTTTGGAGGCCTATGAGAAGTAGTTGACGTAGACACGTTATACTTGAAAAAAAGCAGTTTTGAAATTTATGAAATCTGAGCTACATTTTTCTTGTTTCTTCAAGATTTTATGGCTTCGAGATGATCCATTTGAGTTGATATCGATTGGTGGTGAAAGGCACACTTTAGATCAGCGTTATTGGGCTGGTTCTCCTGACTACAACGACAGCTCCAAACGATACTACGTGAGTAGCAATCATATCAGAAAATAAAAAAAGATCTTTATTAATTTTTTCTTGGGTTTTCAGAACTGGGGTTTGGCCATTCGAAGAGTACGCCTTGAAGATAGTGGATCGTTCAAATGTCAAACTAGTTCACATCCTCCAAAGTTCTTGAGAACCACCTTGAAGACCATTGGTATTAATTCAAAGTTCTATACACTTTATGGTTTGAAACGATAATAGTTATGGCAAAAGGTACATTAAAAATTGCCTACAAAATCAAGGTGTTAGGGATTTACTTAACAGGGACACTAAACTGGGATGACCAAGCAGAGGAGGCTTTACAAAAGGGCAAAATGCTTTAGATTTCTAAGGAAATATCTTACAAAAGATCAATTTCTAAAGGCTGCTTCTGCACACTTCTATGGAGCAGTTTTCTATGCATCCAGTGTACGGTTTGAACAGAGTAAACAGAGTTTTCAAACAAAATTCAAATCACTTCATAATAGACTCTTAAGAGTGCTTGTAAGGATTTTAACTTTGCATTAACAGAGACAGAATTGAAAAGGACATGCAAAAGGGTGACCCCTGATGAATGGGCTAGATTCATGATTGCAACAAAAGTGGTAAAAATAGTGATGGATCAGCAGCCTTTCCTGACTCACTTGATAGAACACTTTATGTTGAACCCAGAAGGCCTGACTTTGACAAGTTCTTTGGGAAGGCTAGATCTAAATGAGGGAAACAGGCATTGCAGAACAGGATTTCATTCATGAATGGGATGACCAGACCACGGTTGAGACGGGACATGACAAATGACGCCTTCAGAGTTCAAATGAAGAAAGAATTTTTGAATATATTTTGATATGATTTGATAAATTGTTTGATGGATTAACTCATGAATAAATTGTTGTAAAGTTTTTCTATAAGGAGGATAAATAATCAGTTCTGAATAAAAACTGTCAATCAATCAATCAAAAAAAGGTTGAGAGTTTAGCAAACCTTTGACCCCTGGGTTAGACAAAATTACGATGATGATGGGTTAACTAACCATGAAAGACTTTTGACAATCAGTAGTTTTGAAGTGGCTGCGAAAAATGACTCTGCAAGCTTGTCCCCTTTCATTTGATATAGCCTTAGAAGAACAAAAAGCGCTCAACATAAGTTATCTTTACATTTCTTCTTCTCTCTTCAATTTTCTTCTCTTCTCTGTCAATAAATATTGTATATAGAATTATTTGGTTGTTCAAAAATGCTGCAAAGATATAAACAAAATTGTTTACTATTTTTACAGAAGCCAAAGCAATCATCGAAGGTCCGTCTGAAAAATATATCAAAGAAGGATCAAGATTGCAACTGATCTGCATTTTTCACAACATAACTGAGGCACCTCAGACTGTATTTTGGTAAACTTTTCCGTTTTATTTTTTATATACAATAGGGAGTCTGATGCTTAGGCGTCAGAATGGAGATGGATAACGTAACAGCGTAAGGAGGATATGTAGGGGTCGAGCTAAAATCCCAATGAAGACCTTCCCAATCAAGAAAATAATCCATACTGAACTGTTTATTGATGGAAACAAGGGGGTTTATATACAAAAGTAAATGAGGGATTGGATCAAGAAATATCAGACCTCTTAGAAGAGGGTGTCATAAATTGGCGGGAAATAATACTGCAGGAGTGAAAGTGACGGCAGCCTGTTTAGGTAGACTTACAATTACTTGGAAAGAAAACTAAACAAGCAAGAGCAGCCTGTTTGAAACGACTTTGAACTGCAAAGTGAAAAATATCTTAGCATGAAAAAGAAAGGTTTTGAGCCTATACTACGATAACAAGAATATAAAAATGACAAAATACTTGTTTTTGAACCAATCAAGTTCTGAAAATTTTCAAATTTCAAAAAAATGATGGAATGCAATGATTACAGGTATTTGGATCACAGAATGATTCTTTACGATTCAACAGTGAAAGTGGACAAGGTAAACCTCAAGGGCAATCAAGGCGAGCCCAACCAAAGTGGTAATTATTTTATTTGACAAGAGGTTGTGTGATTTAAATAAAAGTTCCGAAAATAATGACACATTCAATTTCAGGTCTAACTTTTTCCCTTGGATCTATCTTGACGGTCGACCGTGTGAGTCCAGCCCTACACGAGGGCAACTACACCTGTGCACCATCCTCCGTCACATCCGCCTCTGTCAGGGTCAACATCATCGATGAAGGGAAAATGCCTCCTGCACCTGTCTATGGCGACGCCCACTCCAGCACGTCAAAAGCTACAAAGACAATTAACAAACATCTTAAAGATTTGTCCATGCTTGTTACTGCAGCAATTATTATCATTTTCTAAATACTAATACAAAAGACAAGTGACTATTTAGCTTTTACTGATACTTTAAAAAGATTAATTAAGCCCCATCCTGTTGTTTTAAATTTATTTTTCAAGTTGTGAGACATGTCAGAGATTTTTTCTAGCTTGTATAGCCTTTAAATATCACAAACTTATAAATATATCTTTAAATTTGATTTTCAGAATAGTAGAAAACTTTATATCCAAAAAAACCAAGATTTAATTTATTGAAATAAGATGTCAGATAGATCTTTATAGAAAAGCTCTTTCATATAATTTCAATTTGAGTTTCCAGAAAAGGATCACTTATAATTAACACTAGTAGCTCATATTAAAAGTAGATAAATATATTGGAAAAGAGTGTTATTCAGTGTTTGTTTAGAGATTCATGTTTCAAGGAAATACAATTTTCTAAAATCAACTTCTTTTGCTGTGTTGTCAATAACATTATGAATCTTATTTAAATTTGAAACAGTATGTTTTTGTTCAAGCTTTGTGAAACCATAAATCCTTACTGGGAAAATCAGTTAAGATAAATTATGGGAAATCCAAAGGTTTAAAGACTTTGTTAAACAATGAATAGTACCTTTGCCTGCTAATTTTCATGCCTGTTATCACAATTGTTAGGCCATAGGTAATGGCCAAAGGTTTACTTGAACCAAGGATCAAAGCTTCATAATGGATTACTTTACTGCTTTGACTTCATTAACTAACCACAATCTCTGCTTCAGCTCAGGCCTTAGGTCATTAACTTTTTCCACATTGCCTGCCAGTGTAGCCAGAGTGGTTTTCCCTGCAGTAGGGAACATTGTATTTCTTAAAGCAGCAGGTTAATTGAAAACAGAAATCATAGTTTTCAATTGAAATAAGTTTGATATAAGGCATTCTGAAGTCCGTCAAGGTATCCGGATTTGTATCGATTAAAAATGCAGTGCAATATTTAGAATACTTGTTTCACCAATTACTATTCACTTATTTAAACTTTAAAATACCAATTTTGATAAGGCTTTCTTCCAATTGGTAGCCAATTCTGAAATTTATCGATAACAAATTGCTAATATTACTGAATTAATAACAAGCTACTTTTAAAAATCAAATTTGAACAAGCTATCACGCTACGCTAATATCTTGTCAACTCAGGTGTTTTTTCCAAAAATCATAAAAATCTAGTTGCAATTTTACTCAAATATCACCAAAATTTGTCTCTAAAATTTGACTATCTTTATTATCTTGAAACAATCTCGATAAAAAAAGGACATTCAAGAAAAACTTAATAATAACAAGTCATCCACATATTTTTATCCTGTATTTGTCTGCAGATTCCCTGGGTAGACTCAGATAAAATTGATGTGTGATCAAAATATTTTAAGAGCCTTGTCATAAACATGCATGTCCATGGTCACAGCAGATTACTATTACCCTGGCTAAGGATTCCTTGTTGATTTTGTTTGCAATATCAGGGGTTGAAAAATTGCTAGTACGCCTAGAGATTGCACCCACAACTTTAGATCTTAGATCGCAGTCAGGTCCCCATGACCTCTCAACACTTTCTATAGGATAGGCTTTCCATAAAGGGTTGTGTCCTAATCAGTTGTTATGAGATTTGCATTTTGAAAGTAACAGGTCTAAATTGTTCAGAACCTTTCAAGTGAGATTGGATTTAGCCAAGTGTAAAAAGCAATAATATGAGTATCAATATTGTCAGCAAAGTAACTAGTTTGTTCCTCCATTTAAACATAGTATTATCAATAATTTCTTGGAATCTTGAGCTGTAATAACAAAAACTATTTTTTCTTTAAGCAAACTGATCATCCTTCACAAATCAAAATCAAATAATTACCATTGATGGTGAAGCAAAGAGACCTTTAAATTTGAAAAGAGGCTATTTTTAGTTTTCAAAGTTTTCAAGCAAATAATGAAAATGGTGATTATATTTTCCAGCAGCACATATAAATGATTTTCTAACGGCATATTCGTATGAGAGAAAGATGATTTTCTTTAAAGACTTTATAGTCACAAATGGATGGGAACTTTTTATCCTTATTTTTCTATATTTGTGAAACATTAACCATGTTGAGTCCATTTCGTCTCATCAAATCATACAAAATTGGTGTAACTTGATCAAACAACAATCGGAATTGCTAAAAAGTAGGTCATGTTCCACCCATGTAGCTTCATTAAAATAAAATTCTTCTTCAAACATCAGGCTGGAATAAAGTTATTGTTGCTAAAAAGTAAAAAGAGATTTTTACTTTTTTTTTACTGAAATGCAAATTTTCTTAATGTAGGGTAAAATGCAAGGAGAAACTTAAAAAAATATCCTCATGCCTTAAATAAATTTTAAGGATTACCAATAAAGCAAGAAAGATTATTTCAAATGGGAATTATGTTTCAAAATAGTAATCATATAATAATAGCTTGGCTGTATGGACTCAAGCTGTAAGCCTGGTTTATTAATGATAACTAATTTCAGGAGTCATTGATTTTATGGCAACCCTATGTAAAAAAAGATTGTTAGCACGGCTGGGGATTAAACCTAAGAAAATTAGACCCTCAAAATTTTCAAACAGATCTATGGTTCAATTGATGCTAGAGATGGGCCCTGACCCGACCCAACCCGACCCAACCCGACCCGACCCGACCCGAGCTTACTTTTAACCCGCAGTAAATAAGAGGCCAACCCGGCTTTGACCCGGGTACTTTCCGACCCGACCCGAAGCAATTTTTTTTGACCCGAAGGAAAAAAAATTGAAAAATTTGACGTTTTTAGGGGAAATTTTCTGAATTTTAACCCAAACCATAAATGGCTGACCTGACCTGACCCGACCCGAGCCACAAAAAATTGACCCGACCCGGGTCAAAAAATTTTGACCCGGACCCATCACTAAATTTGATGCACATTTTCAAAAAAAGACTAAACTTAAACATTTTCTTTTTTTATAAAAGTGTTTGTTAGCTTCAAAAAACTGAGATGTGAATAGGTTATTTCAATCAGAGAAAATTGCTTACTCCTGTGATTTCCTTTTGTTTAAAAGACAAGAAAAGGTTATAATAAAAAGCGAGTGGTAAAATCTGCTTCAACCTAGAGAAACAACTTTAACTATAAAGCTTATACCATATATTGGTCAATATGAAAGTTGATTTTTTCAAAGCAGAACTTAAATAAAAAAATAAATAAGTGCTCCAAAAGCTCAAAACTTTGAATTTTTATAAATTTATACAAACCCCAACCCTCCTTTACATGATTAAAAGCGCTCATAAAGACATTTGGGTCAAAAGGAATTTTTTAATGACATGTTGGATTACATGGGTTTTTTCTGCCCAATTATTAAAAATGGAGCTTTAAGATGCCAACTCCCATATATTTTCATTTAATAGAAACTTTTGTTAAGAAATTGATTGTACTGACATCTAATGCTGTGTCTTCTATTCTTCTATTTGTCTTTTGTAAATTTGAAAAATGCATCTAAAAAAGGATAATAATAATAATAATAATAAACACCCTCCCCCCCCCCTAAGCATGGGGCAGGGCAAAGCTCTCCTGGCTAAGGATCAGGAGTCTGGGGTTTTTGATCCCTGGATTTGTCTTAAAGTAATCAACCAACAATAAAATAATTCAATCAGAAATGTTAATTGCCTGAGGTTTGATAAAAGAATTAGACTTACTGTCACTTGATTGTTTTTATATATGAACATTTTGACAACAACAACTTCAAAAGTTATCTGTATCTTGTGCTTCTGCCTGAGTACCGAAGAAAGGACCAGTAGGTGCTTGTATTTGGAAAGCAGAAGTATGGCAAGTGGTGTGGCTATCAGAGAGCAACACACCAAAAGGATGTTCAAATTCAAGGTTTTTTAGGTAAAAGAGATTGCAGAGGTACTTAATTTGGAATGTGAGTTATGGGCTTGGGTGCAGTGGGGTGAAGGTTTAAGGTGGGAACAATGATGCGGGAATAAAGTTTTTGTGATGCAACAAGCCATACAAAGTTTCAGTAAGGGTAAAAGTCTGAAAATTCAGTGGTGGCGGTGAATGGTTGTGCAATCTAGTGAGATTCCTCAGGGTGTATCTGTAAGTTGGAAATTGAAAATACGCATCTGGGTGCAGGTGAGGGGCAATTTGCGGAAGTGTGGGACATGGCATGCAAATGTAACAACCATTTTGAGTCCCTTAAGATTCCCTGTTAATCAGTTAGAAAATCCAATGTGAGTGTGATAGCAGAAGTGGAACAAATCCAAAGTGTATCTGGTCTGAAGGCAATTGGAGATGGTTGCTAGTTATGAAACCTGGGCATTTGAATATTTTATTATTAGATATAATATTCAATATTTGTTTCAAATAGGTGCTGGTTAATTTAGCTTAAAAGCAAACCAATTTTGACAAATCATTTGAACTGAAAAAAATCTTAAAACGTAAGTTATATAAGTAAAATAGATAATTTATCTCGATTTTTACCAGAAATTTTGACAAATACATAAGCAAGTAAAAAAAGGTTTTTTAATCTCCGAATAACAATTAAATTTCAAAGGTTTCCTTTAATTCTTAGACTTTTTTTATTTAAGCTCCAGTTGTAAAATAGTAAAACAAAGAAATAAAATAACAAACTGCTTCATAAGCTCATCATTTCAAATATTAATTTGGAGTACTTCATCAATTTGAGATTCCTCATTTTTATTATGGGGCAGTATCTTTTTAGTGATGCATTTGAAACATGTTGGGCAGTCGTTTATAAAATGGGACTTTGAATGAGAAAAATTTGGTTCTATGTGATTTTTTCAAAATTAACATCATTTTCAATAATATGACAGCAAAATAGTTTTTATGTGATTTTCCAAAGACCACAAATATCATTTTTTTCTAAAAAAACCACAACATTTTTAACATTGGATTTGACACCAACTGGTTCCAATAAAAAAGTGCTTTTGAAGAAAAACCAACAAAAAATTTGAGCTTTGCAAAAATATGTTTCACGTTTTGCTCGTTATATGAGAATGGAGCAAAATCAAGTAGATGGCTATGACTTCAATAAATAAAAAATAAAACTAGTTGAGAAAAAGGGAAGAACTTTTTATTTCTTTGACCAGAATATTTTGTCCAGATCTTCAAAGTGCAGTAAAAGTATGCTTCAGTATTCCATTTTTCTCCTCTTGAACTTCCATGAAAAGGAGAAAAACATGAAAAAGCAGTTTTTTCTTCTTCTCAGCAATATAGTTTTTAAATTTTATCATAACTCTGAGATCTTTCTTTGTGTTAAGAATGATAAACCTAAAAGAAGCTTTGCCTATTCATTCAAGGAGGATTCCAAGCACTTTCATGGCATCAACAAGGGTATGACTTTCTCACCAACCACGTTAACATCTTTGACTTCCTGACCTTGCTTGGGCAGAAACTGGATGATATCGGTTTTGCTCTAATTAACAATCATTCCAATCGAGGTAAGTTGTTCAATGTGGCCTGCTTTGACTCTTTCCAGTTTATCAGCCGTCTGAGTCAATTCTGCTCCATGTATCACCTCGTAAGAGTCATCTGTGAACGAGTAACAGTTGACCTCTGTGGACATTGTTTCCATGCTTTTCCGGAGGTTTAAGTTAAAGAGGATAGGACTCAGCACAGACCCCTGCGGACAGCCAAGGTCAACTTAAACAACCCTCAATCTGTTTCTGCCAAGCCAACTGTCAGACAGAAAATCAAAGGGAGAGGAATTTCATTTTTTTAGCATTTTAAAGTACGCCTTGCAACGTGTAGTCATTAAAGGCACACTAGGTGGTTTTTTTGTTGGTTACCCTGGGCGGTAGTTGAACCCGGGCCGTCAGGATGGGATGGAAAATCTGGCGAGTAACCAACTTGACCACCCTGACTCCCTACAAATCAAAGAAGGTATCAGGTCTTAACATGTTGAAGGCTGCAGTTAGGTCAAGGCTTAGACAAGCAAGTGTTCTTTGTTGTCTAATTTTTACAGTATTTTATTGTTTGATTCCAGGGCACAATTAAGTGATGGTTGAATGATTTATCCTAAATCCATGCTGGTGGATGTAGATTATCTGAATGGGTTTGCCATTGTCAACCTCTTAAAGGAACAGATTTAGTTTGAGACCTAGAAAAAGCTTTGGCTCCTTATAACCACTGTCCAAACCATCAGAATTTTCAAAACACCCATTTTGAACGAAGAATGATAAATAAAACAACAGTAACCTCTGAATGTGTGGCTTTGATTTATTTGGTAGTCTTGTGTAATTCACTTCATATGAACTTGAAATATAAAGTGTAAAAGTATTTAACACATGATGGTGTTTGACAATATCTGTTTAGAAAAGTTGTTAGATTGGAGAAAAATTATTCAAAGTCTCATTTTTGGATTGGTTTTTTTTGTGTTAGTATATATTTTTACAAAAAAAGAAGTTTAATAGGAAAAATGATTTTGACTGTCTTACAGCAGACATCTGTGGTACAGATTTCAAATTAGCTACATCATGCATTTTAAACTTCTTAAATTTTTTTTTGTTCTTTATTGAGTCATACATCTTTTGAATGTGTTCGATCGAGATAATAACAGCTGAGAATGAGCAGGACAATAAAATTTTATTTTTGCCACAGATATTGACAAACATGAATGTTTATTTGTAAGTGTATATAGCTAGACACACACATCAGTAATACAACAATGGTTTACAAAGTGGTCGCCAACAACAACAGGGCTGACACCAGAATCAAAGGGCTGTTTCTCAGTAACAAAATGTAGTTTGATGCTTTTGGCGTGTTACATCACTTTAAATAATTGATAAACATTCAACAATAAGGTTCTGACTTCACACTGCCATCAGTTTTTCATGATAATTTGATGATGCTACTAAAACATAACAAATCTAACTTTCATCTGTAAAAGTACTCATTTTCGAAACGTAAAGCTCTCTGACTGCTAACTTTGCTTACATTGCTTGACTTGTTCCTTATATTCATGCATTCAAAATTGTTTTTATCCAGTTTTTTTAAATACAGTTTTCTAACAACAAGTACCACATCAATTATGAAGCTTTTTTGAAGCTTCACCATATCTATCCTTTTATAAACACCAATGTCTCGTAAATTTCTCTCTAAGGATTCAAGTTGACCAACTTGTCAAATAAAATCTTCTAAATTGATTTTCAAAATACTGTTTGTACTTTTATCTTGGTTGTTTTGACAATAAACTTTTTTTTTGAAGTGACATGCAGCTCAGAAACAAAGCTTCAGTTATTGGCAAGTAGTATGATCTAAAACTTTGAGTGGAAAAACAATCATCAATGCATAAAATTTTTTTCTTTTGGCAAAAATCAACTGCAGGACAAAAAAATCCTTTTCGAGGTACAACATTTCAGAAAAATCATTCGATAACTAGAATACAAAGATTAGAAACCAAGTCACTCCCCAAGAGTATTTTCAACATTCATAAATTAACCGACAACCAACAACCATAACAACAAATGTCTCATTTCAGTCTGCTTAAAAAATCAAATTTACATAGACAAAATTGAAAAGTGGCAAACATAAAACACGGTTGGCTGTTTGTAATGTCCAGGAATCTGAATCTTTGCCCATAAAATGTAATCAGTTGTAATAGAAAAATAAATAGTTTAAAAATCCCTTCATTAAGGGACCGGTTTGAAATGTTATCATCAGCAAGTAATGGCTTTTTTTTGCTTTGACTGACTCCTTAAAGATTTTACATTCAACTTTTACGAGAGGAAAATGTCAGTTCCTTGATCTCTAATTAAAAATCCATCATATTTTCTGTTTTCTTTGGACGGACGTGGTAAAGTGGAAAAAAAAGTTAAGGTTTAATGCTTTCTTGTCCGTGAGTTGGGTTAGCATGATGTTTGCTTTTTTTGCTTGCTTTCGTATATAAATACTTTCTCAATGTGGTTTCTGTAGTTGTTGAATCAATCTCTCTCGGCATTGGTTGTTTGTGCCACCCATACTCACTGTTATCTTTTTGAACTGTTCACAGAATAAATGCCAGCCAATAAATGATGTTGAATATGAAGAATAATATTGGAAATGAGATGAGGAAAAATTTATCAATCCTCCAGTATTCTTCAGCCAATTGCCTGGCATCCAAGATTGCATTTGCCGAGGGCTGCCTTTCTTGCACTTCGTACTTGAAGTTATCTTTGCAAACAATTTTTGTGCTTAGGCGATGGGTAGCAGAAACATAACGTTGCTTTTTGAAAAGTATTGCTGCATACCTGAAAAATTTAGATGATACTTTTGAAAAAACTTTTCCTCTTCACTGTCAGAGATACTGGTTTGGCTTAGATGATAAAGATGTATTACTTATCAAATGTCATAACTCTTAAAGTTTTTTTTGGTGACAAGGCTAAGAATATAATGCAACATCAATCAACAAGATCAAATATGAAGCTTTATAACCCAAAAGGATACAAAAAATGACAACAACAACATGGTCAAAAAAAGCTCTGAACTTCATTTTTTGCCTCAAGCAAAATTATCTCAAGAGATCTGTCTCTGTCAAAGAAGGAAAGGTTTTTCAAATAAGTAAAAGTTACAGATGACTCTTCTCCATATATATGAAACAGATGTGTTACAACAATTTCATTCAGTATTTGAACAATCAAATTTTAGACATTGATACTCTATGCACTCTCACAAATCCATAAGGGAAGGAATATGGACATATTTATTGAATTGGGGCATCACAAGTAAAGGTAGTATTAGGCTAAAGGTATATTTCGATTTTCCTTGCAACCCTAAATCGAAATTTGAGATTTGGATTTCCCACTTTTGAGCCCCACAAATATTGTATTCAGGCTTGAAACAAACCCCTTTGGATCCTGTCTACTAAAATATAGAGATGGGCCCTGACCCGACCCGACCTGCTGAAAGTTTATTTTTTGATCATTAAAATTTGAAAACTTTAAAAACACATTCACTTTCACAATCCTTTTTGTGCTAAACGTTAATTCAATTTCTAAACTCTATATGTTGGTGGAATTAGAACTTTTGGTTAACTTTTAAATTTATTCTTTTTATGGCTACAACGCTGTCTAACAGAGCATTGAAAGTTGTCTACACAAGATTGAAGGTTAGGTTGTTGGTTAAAGAAACACAATCTTCAGTTACTGAAAGCTTCTTTTGCAAAGTCAACAATATCCTTCTCAGTTTTCAGTATCTGTAATAAATGAACAATTTTTGTTGCACAGTGAGCCTTTTCTGTTTTTAACATCAAAATCAAATTCTCATTCATCAAGTGGGCATCTTAACAGCACATACTTCATACTAAAATCAATGTCCAATGCGTGTTCAGATTGATCAGAAATGGCCATTTCATTAACCATCAATGATGAACAACCTTGTAATCTATTATCGAAGTATACGCACAAATACCCTATTTTTGGGCTATGATATTTTTCACTTTTAAAGCTCAAGGTCTTTTCAAATTGGCTGCAACTAGTCTGTCTTTCCTTTCCTGTACAGTAAGTCGTTCCAAGCAGGCTGCTGTGTTTTCATTCCCGATTTTACTTTTCCAGCCGTTTCAATTTTTACCCTCTTCCGAGAGGTCAGTATTTTCCTTGATAGATTCTTCCTAATCAAGATCCGTTTCTTTATCTACCTTTTGTGAATAAAGCCCATTTGTCACATTAATAAACAGTTCAATATTGATTCTTCTCTTGATAGAGAAGGTCATCATGGGGATTTTTGCTTATCACCTTCATCTCTACAATGTTCGCAGTTTCCATCTCAGTTTCAACTCCTCCAGACGCACTACTCGATACTATATTCAAACATATTTCTTATCAAAACAAAAGATAAAGTTACAACCCACTTTTTCACATCTGAAAAGTTTCTTGCATAAAATTTTGACTCTTTATTCTTCTTACTTTCTAATTATCTTATCGAACTTATTGGCTTCAGTTGATTGCTTATAAATTAAGAACTGACTATTCTATAACATCAAGTGAGAGAGAATAAATAATATTGCATTAGCTTGCCTGACTGAAAATTGTGTCTTACAGTCACCTGATGAGACATAGATAAATGAAAAAGAGATGTCTCTAATCAAGTTTCTGCATTACAATTAATCCTGATTGTGATAGTTATCTTGTGAGATGATTATTTAAGGTTTGAAGAGGCTAGGGATCGAACTTAAGACCTTTCAGTTCCTAGTCAGATCTCATAGCCATAAGCCTGTAAATCTATGATAATTGCCTTTGAGAAATTAGTGGATATTCAGGTTACAAATTAGTAAAAGAAAATGACCTTTCATTTTACTCAAACATAGGAAAAAAGAAAACACAACAGCACAAAAGAGCACTTAAAATTTTCACAAAGCCCTTAAACGAAACAAAAAAATCAACATCCTTTGACACTTATCTTCAGTTTGCCTAAGGCAGTTAGAAACTGGTAAAAAACTGCTTTTCAATTTAATTTTTTACTCAAAGTAACATAAATTTTTTAAAGCTTTTTTTGCTCTTTAACAAGAATGTGAGGAGATTGATGGAAGACTTTTTTTGAATTTTAATCTTTTTTTGTGAAGAATATAACGACCACAAACAAAGGTTGTCAAATTATATCTCAGGCCAGTAGTTTGTCAGGATTTATTTCATCTTAAGGTTCATTGAAAACAAAAAGAAACAAGTTGTTTCTTCTCCTGTTGCTGATTAAAAAAAATCAACCTGATACTACAATATGTATTTCTTAAAAGCATATTTGCCTT
>Ga0194133_10006247_pt1 | contig 14756 bp, 16 predicted proteins | sample TA2KigOf40mmetaG_FD_155448 | JGI IMG/M metagenome (GOLD analysis project Ga0194133, IMG submission 155448) | Freshwater microbial communities from Lake Tanganyika, Tanzania - TA2015055 Kigoma Offshore 40m | ecosystem: Environmental > Aquatic > Freshwater > Lake | place: Tanzania: Lake...
ACGCGGATTTGCATTTGCTGTAAGTTTTGGAATAATTATTGGAACCTATTCTTCAATTTATATTGCATCACCAATTTTAATTTATTTTAAAGTTAAGAGAGATTGGACTAAAAAAATAGATACAACTCCTTGAGTTTACTAATAACTTTTTGTATAAATCTCAATTTTTAAAAAAAGTTTATTTTATTAATTATTTTATTCACGTTATGTATTAAAAATTAAAAAATTAATAATAATGTTAAAAAAATTTTTTCCTCTCATAAATCCATATTTTTTATCAGTTCTAATAATAACTTTATGGATTTTCAAAACATATAGTGGAAATTATCATTCAGAATATTTGGTATATACGATATATTTTTTTGAAAATTACAATTTTTCTGCAGATCCATATATTAAAGATGCAATTTTACCGGCGGGATCAATTTTTACATATAAAATTTTAAGATTTTTACAAATTAATCCAAATAACGATTTGATTTTTTTTCCATTTCATATTTTTTTGCACATCATAAGTACATTTATTTATTTAAGAATAATTAGAGAATTTATAATTAAAGACTCTGAAAAATCATTAGTAATACTGCTCTCATTAATTTTAATAGGTGGAATAATAGCAGTCACTCACTCTTCGATTTTGTCTCAGACAGTTCCAGGTAGCATGACTTATTTTGCACACTTTTTTTTTCCGATTTTTTTATATTCTCTTCTAAGAAAAAAAATTTTTTATTTAATAGTTTCTTCTTCGTTAATGTTTTATCTTCATCCTCGAGTTGGTTGGATGCCAGTATTAATTGGAACAATTTATTCTTTTTTATTTTGGGAAAATAATAAACTTAAAATATGGTTTTTTTTCCCTTTTGTAATTTCAATATTTTACTATCTAAATTATGGTAGTTACTTATCATACGATGATAAAATTGCCTTAATTAAAGATTTTTTTTTTTTTAGAGAAGATATAGAGGTTACTTTTACTCTTTATGATAAAAAAACAATAATTTTTCAAATATTATCTTTTTTTTTATACTATTTCTTTTTAAAAAAAATAAAAAATATTGAGTTTAAAAAACTATCATTCGTAGTTTTAATTTTAAGTTTATCTATATTCATTTTTGAATGGGTTTACACAACCTTCTTTGTCGAAATTTTTCCTATACCCCAAATATATGCTTTATCTCCTCCAAGATCATTTTTTGTATATGAATTATTTTTTTTCGTATTGTTATTTAATTTTATATTTAACCTGCCAATAAAAATTTACCAACAAGTATTGATTATAGGTTTTCTTTTTTTTGCAAAAATATCTTTGCAGGGTTTGCTTTATTCTATTGCAGCAACCTTGAGTATATCTGCAATTATTTTTTTTATAAAAAATAAATACTTAATTGATAAAAATATTGTTTTAATTTTTTTTCTAATTATCGTACCTGGTTCATTGTATATGGCATCAAAAAAAATTATAAATTTTGACTACTATGGATTTAAAAAAATAAACAGATGGACAACGAATAGTCTATTTCCAACTGACTCAACACTTAATTTTTCAAAATTTGAAAACAAAAAGCTATTAGATTTTCTTGTAGATTTAAGAAAGTGTAAAGATTTTATTTTATTTGACCCAATAAGATTCTCACAAGTAAACAATATTGCATATAAATCAAGATTAAAATCTGAAGTAAGCAAAAGTTTATTTGGAAAAGAATATTCTATTGATAAAATAAGATATTACAAAAAAATGTATGAATTGGAAGAAAGAATTAAAATTAATTTTAAAGAATCAGAATATCTAAGTGATAAAGATCTAAAACAATTAGAAGAATTAAAAGCTGTAGTTTTAATATCAAAAGATAAAGAAGGTTTAATTTTAAAAAAATATGTTAAATACGTTATAGATAGTAGCAATTTGTTAATTTTTTTTGGAAAAAATAGTAATTTAGAAAAATACTGTAAAATCTAAAAAAAAGTAATATTAATTACAGATATATCAAAAACTTGACTTCTACCAAAAAAATTATTTTTAATAATCCGTATTTTTCTATTAAAAATTATAAAATTCTTAAAAAAAAAAAATATTTTTCCGCTAATGGTTCTTTTACGAAAAAATGCCAACTATGGTTAAGAAAAAATATTAAGTGCAAAGAAGCTTTTTTAGTTCATTCTTGTACTGCGGCGCTAGAAATGTGCGCTTTGCTATTAAATATAAAGAAAGGGGATGAAATCATCATGCCCTCCTATACTTTTGTCTCAACAGCAAATGCGTTTGTATTAAGAGAAGGAACACCTGTATTTGTTGATATTGACCCTAAAACTTTAAATATTGACCCAAATAAAATTGATGGAGCTATTACAAAAAAAACAAAAGCAATAGTAGCTGTTCATTACGCTGGTGTTAGTTGCGATATGGATCCAATATTAAAAATTGCAAAAAAATATAAACTTTATGTGATTGAAGATGCAGCGCAGGCTATTTTAGCAAGTTATAAAGGAAGACCACTTGGATCTATTGGAGATCTTGCAACTTTATCATTTCATGATTCAAAAAATATTCATTGTGGTGAGGGTGGTGCTTTATTAATTAATAACAAAAAATTCTTAAGAAGAGCAAAAATTATAAGGGACAAGGGGACTAATAGAGATGACTTTAACAATAATATTGTAAAAAAATATACTTGGGTTGATTATGGATCATCATATGGTTTGAGTGAAATTAATGCTGCTTTTTTATATGGACAACTAGAGCAAGCAAAGAAAATAACAAGAAAAAGATTAGCTATATTTACACTTTATCATAAATTATTAGAAAACCTTGAAATAAAAAAACTAATTAGAAGACCAACAATCCCAACATATGCCAAAGCAAATGGTCATATCTATTATATATTAGTCGAAAATAATAAACGCGATAAGCTTATTAAACACTTGCAACAAAAAAAAATAAATACAGTTTTTCATTATATTCCATTGCACAGTTCCCCCTTTGGAAAATTAAAAACAACAACAAAATTAACCATGCACAGTACCAATACGATATCTAATAATTTATTAAGACTGCCTATGCATAATAAATTATCAAAAAAGGATATTATTAGATGCTCAAATCAAATTCAAAGTTTTTTTAATAAATAAATATGATTATGAATTCTCAATTTTTAAGATTTGTTTTTTCAGGCCTAATAATAAATGCCCTAGGCTTTATCTCTTACATAATACTTTTAAAGTATAGAAATTTTTCTCCAATTATGTCCATTTCTATTGTATATCCAATTATTATAAGTATTTACTATCTAATGCAGACCTATTTTGTATTTAACAAAAAAATAAATGCAAAAAATTTAACTAAATTTTTATTTAATATATTTTTTTTATATTTTCTTAATATAACTGCATTATTTATTTGTACAGAAATATTTAAATTAGATGAAATATTTTCGCAATTTTTTATTTTAATTTTATTAGTTTTATTAAATTTTTTTATACAAAAAAAAATATATAATGTTGTTTAATTAAATGAAATTATCCGTAGTCACAACACTTTATAAATCCTCTGAGTATATTGAGGAATTTTATTTTAGAATTACTAATGAAATAAAGAAGATAACAGAAGATTATGAAATCATATTTGTAGATGACGGAAGTCCGGATGACAGTCTTTCTAAAGTAATAAAATTATGTGAAAAAGATCGTAATGTAAAAGTAATAGAGTTATCAAGAAACTTTGGTCATCATAAAGCTATAATGGCTGGTCTTGAAAGCACTAATAGTGATTTTGTATTTTTATTAGATGTAGATTTAGAAGATTTGCCAGAATGGTTAGGAGATTTTTATAGAATCATTATTTCAGATAAATGTGATGTAGTTTATGGTCAACAAAAAAACCGAGAAGGAAATATAAGTAGAAAATTTTTTGGAAAGGCTTGGTATTATTTATTAAATAAATTTTTTAAAGTTGATCACCCCCGTAATATTACAACAGCAAGGTTGATGAACAAAAATTATGTTGATCAACTAAAAAAATTTCCTGAAGTTTCTTTTGCAATTTCTTCAATTTTTAACCATATAGGATTTAATCAAAAGGCAATAACTGTTCATAAAAAATTTAAAAAAAAAACTTCATACAGTTTAAAATTAAAAATAGAAATAATTATCAATTTTTTAATCTCTAACTCAGTATTTCCATTAAAATTAACCCTATTTTTAAACACATTAATAACTTTAATTTTATTAGTAATATTAATTAAAATAATTTTAATTAAAATAATAAATAATAATGTTTTGGATGGATGGACTTCCATAGTAGCGCTGATAATTTTAAATTATTTTTTTATATCAATTATATTAACAGTTTTTGGTTTTTATCTAATCGAAATTACTAAAGAAGTTAAAAGTAGGCCTAAATATATTATAAAAAATGTTTACAAAAAAAATTTATAAAAAATTAGACACAAAATAATTCATGATTTGCTTTGTGTTTATAATTTATAGCTATCTAAATATTGAATCAACTTATTCTATTTGGTTAAATTTTATAAATATTTAAATATATATTAATGGTTATATATTTTAACAAATAATTTATTAAAATTAATTATTAAACTTCAAAATTTGGTAATAACATTTGCTGCTAAAAAAATATAACAACCTATATTCTAGACAAATTTTTAAAATTAATTCAATTCAAAACATAATAACAAGGTTGTTTTTATCCAGATTTAGTCCAATAAAAAAAAAATTCAAAAATACAAGACTCGTAGATTTTTCTTGCGGATCAGGTCCATATTTAGTTTTTTTTAAAAAACTAGGATTTAAAGTTTACGCCACTGAGATTTCAGATTCAATAATAAGTAAATTAAAAAAAAAATTTTCAAAGATAAAATTTAAAACTTCAAATAATAATGAAATTGACTTTCCAAATAATTTTTTTAAATTTTTTATTGCTATACATTCTATATATTATATGAAAGATAAATTTAGTTCTTTTGATGATACAATTAAATTAGTGAGATCTAAGATTCAAAGGGGAGGATATTTTATATTTACAATACCTACAATAAACCAAGAATTTCTTAAATTTAAAAAAATTAATAACAATGTATATGAAATCATTTACGATAAATATAAACTTAGAAAAAATTCGTATTTTTATCTTTTTAACAATCAAAAAGAAATAAAAAATTATTTTAATAAATTTTTTAAAGTTATTAGAGTAGGCAAGGTTAATGTAGATTTCTTGAATTTGAAGGAAAGTTACTTTTTGTGTGTTCTAAAAAAAAAATGAGTTATTAAAAAAATAAATTAGTTAATAAAATGAAAAATTTAGAGTTAAAAATTAAATATGTTTTTAAAAAACTATTTCAAATTTCAGATGATAAAATTTTAAATGCTAAAATTAATGATGTTGAAAAATGGAATTCATTAACACACATAGATCTTATTTTAGAAATTGAGAAAACTTTTAAGGTAAAAAAAATCAACAACAAAGATATTACTAAGCTAAATTCATTTAAAAAAATTTTTCAATATCTTAATAAAAATGTAAAATGAAAAAAAAAGATCCTATTTTAAAAAGGATAGTTGAACTAAATAAAAGTTTAATAAAATCTGACGCTAAATATATTGATCAGAAATCAATATTTCCAATACATATAACAAAATTTTTAAAAAAAAAAGATCTCTTTAAGCTATTAGGTTATCATCGTAATAGGAATTCACTTTCACCAATTGATGAATGTTCGTTTTATTATGAAATCTCCAAATATTGCTCATCAATAAGAAATTATTTTTTAGTCTCAATTGGAATGGTTGGGTCAGCTATTTTTAAATTTGGAACTAGTAGACAGATTAAAATTTATATAAATAAAATTATTAATGAAAATGGTATTGCCTCATTAGCAATAACAGAAAAAGATTCAGGTTCAGACATAAATTCAATTAAATCAAGTTATAAATTTGATGGAAAAAACTATATACTCAATGGAAAAAAAACTTGGATCACTCTTGGAGGCAAAGCTAATATTTTTTTAATTTTAGCTAATGGAAGTGATGGTTTAATGCTTTTTTTAGCAGAAAAAAATAAAGCGATTTCAATTAAAAAGTTGAAAAATATAACTTCAAATAGAGGTTCTGAAATTTCAGAAATTTCATTTAAAAACCTAAACGTCAATAAAGAAAATGTCATTGGTTTAAGTCAGTTAAAATCTATTGAAGCATTAAATTATGCTTTAATAAATGGCAGAGCAATAGCTGGTATTTCGGCTGCCTCTATGTCAGAGGCGGCACTAGAAGAGGCATCATTATATGCAACAAATAGAAAACAATTTGGAAAATCAATATGTCAATACCAGCAGATACAGGATATTATTTCTACGTCTGCAATTAAAATTGATGCCGCATTATCCTTATGTGAAAAAACATTTTATCTAAAAAGGAAAAATTTTTCAAAAAACAAATACTACTGTAATTCATCAAAACTATTTTCTTCAAAAATTATAATTGAAGTTACATCAGATTTGATGCAAGTTTTCGGGGCTAATAGTACAAGTTTAAAATATAATATTGAAAGGTATAATAGAGAAGCTCAAGGATTTAGATATATAGAAGGGACCTCTCAAATTATAAGTCAGATAATTTCAAATCAAATTATATTAAAAAATAGACTTTAATAATGGAGATAAACTTAAATAATCAGTATTCAAAAAAAGTAATCATATCTTTCTTAGAAAAATCAAAAGAATTATTCCCTGAATATAAATTTAAAATAAAAAATAAATCAATTCAAATAAAAGGAAATAAAAAAAAGATTTCATCAATTCAGATTAAAACTTTTTATAAAACTTTAGATGTAATAGAAAGGCTGGGTGAAAAAAAACTTTATTACAAGTCTGATAAAAAAATAACTTATAAAAAAGATCCACTACCTGCTCTTGAAAAGAAATCTGACGTAAAAAGATTAAGTGATGGATTATTTCAATTTCAAGGAACTTTTTTAAAAGTGTTTCGTTTATTAAATAATTTTTTTTATAATTTAGCGATTAAAAAATATAAGGCTGTAGATCAAGAAAATCCTGTTTTGTGGCCAATAGATTTATATAAAAAAATTAATTATTTTTCTGAATTTCCTCAACAAATATTAATGGTTTCGGGTTTAAAAAAAAATTCAACAATATATAAAAATTTTTCAAATAATTATTCAATAAATAAAAATTTTAAAGAAATCAAAATTGGTAATTATTTTGAAAATTCAAAATTTGGACTTCAGCCTGCTGTTTGCGATAACTGTTATTATGCGTTAAAGAATATTAAAAAATTTAAAAATAGTATTTTTACAACATATAATAAAGTTTTTAGGAACGAGTTCTCAAAAAATAATTCCTTAGATAGACTATTATCTTTTAGCGTGAGAGATATAATGTTTGTAGGGACACAATATTTTGTAAAAAAAACAAGAGACAATCTTTTAAAAGATATAAAAAAATTTTTTATAAACTCAGGATTAAGTTTTACAATTGAAATAGCAAACGACCCTTTTTTTATTGGAAAATTTAATAAAAATATTTTTCAACAATCTCATGAACTTAAGTATGAAATCCTTGCTAATATACCCTTTTTAAAAAAAAAGATTGCAATTGGATCTATCAATTATCATCTTGATACATTTGGTAGAGCTTTTAATATTAAAAATAAAAATCAATTTATCTATTCAGGCTGTATTGGAATTGGTTTTGAAAGATTAGTATTAGCAATGTATAGCCAATATGGTGTAGATACAAAAAAATGGCCACAAAAGTTTTTGAGTTCAATTAATTACAAAAAATGAAAAAATTAATTATTTTCGGCGATGGCCCTAGTGCAGAAGTTATTTCTAAGATAGTTGAAGAGTATAAATTATTTTCAATAGAGTGCTTCACTGTTAATAGAAAATATTTAAAAAAGAAAAAAATTTTTTCTTATAAAATTATTGAATATGAAAAAATCAGAAAGCTTAAAAATAAAAAAGAATATTTTATTTTTGTTTCTCTTGGTTATTCAAACCTAAATAAAGATAGAGAAAAAATATTTCATAGAGTTAAATCTGATGGGTTTAAGCTCGTTTCTATAATTCATCCTTTAGCAAATATTTGTAAAAGCATTAAAATTGGTACTAATAATTTTATTATGCAAGACGTTCATATTCACCCGCTAGTGAACATTGGTGATAATAATTTCATATGGAGTGGATCAATAATATGTCATCATGTTAGGATAGGTAATAACTGTTGGTTCACTTCTGGCAGTAGTGTTGCCGGCAATACCGCAATAGGAAATAATTGTTTTTTTGGGATAAATTCTACAATTACAAATAATATTAAAATCGGAAATAGAGTATTTATAGGAGCAGGATCATTGGTGGTAAAAAGTTTAAAAAATGGATCAACTGTTGTGCGCAAACCTGATAGCTTACATGCGCTCGCCAGTGATGATTTTTTAGATTTGATTAAAAATAAATTTTAAAATAAGGGAATATATGAATGGTAAAGAAATTATATAATACTAGTCCCGTTTACGTTGATAAAAAAACAAATATACCTGTTTTCAAACATCAAGAACTTAATGTAAATGAATTTTCAATTAAAGACGCTCCTGAAATTCATGATAACGCACTTAAATGGTTATTTGATACTCATAATGTAAAAGAAGAAAATTTAAGAATAGATATTGTTAACAGACTAAACCTTAAAGAAGGTGATAAAGTTTTGATTACTGCCACTGGAGCAGGAAATGATATAAAATATATAATAGAAAAAATTGGAATAAAAGGAACTCTTTATGCTCAAGATTATGCTAAAGAAATGCTTTTTGCCGCTTACGAAAGATCAAAGAGAGAATTAGATTTAGACAAGTTTAATATTGAGTTTTCTGTAAATGATGCAACTGACTTGCCATTCGATGACAATACGTTTGATGCCACTTTTCATTTTGGAGGAATAAATCTTTATAGTGATATTAAAAAAGGAATTGATGAAATGCATAGAGTTACGAAAAAAGGTGGTAAAATAGTTTTTGGTGATGAAGGGTTAGCTTGTTGGTTAAAAAAAACAGAATTAGGAAAAGCCTTAATTGTTAATAATAAGCTTTATGATTTAGAACCACCACTTGAATTATTACCACAGTCTGCGACCGAGGTTAGATTGACTTGGGTTATTAATAATTGCTTTTATTTAATTGACTATATTAAAAGTGAAAATGAATGGGATGTGAATATTGATATAAAACATGTGGGTAAAAGAGGAGGATCAATAAGAACAAGATATTATGGAGTTTTAGAAGGTATTGATCCAAAGCTAAAAGAAAATTTTTATCAAAAACTATCCAGTGAAGGCAAAAGCCGTGTTGAAATAATTGAATATTTAATAAATTCTTATATTAACAAATAGTGATTAACTGGGAAAAAAAAGGAGTTTTAATAAACAAAACTCTTAATAATTTTACACACGCCTCTCATCCTTGCGCTATTAGACTAGATAAAAATAAATTTCTTATTGCTTTTTCCTCAAGAAAAAATCAACAGGGACATATTTTTTTATCAATTGCAGAAATTGTAGGAGATGTAATTAAAATAATTGAAAGTCCAAAATTAGTTTTATCACCAAGTAATCCAGGTTATTTTGATGGGGAGGGCCTGCTGAGTTGCTGTTTGGTAAAAAACAAAGGAAAAATATATTTGTATTATTCTGGGTGGCAAAATATAGATAAAAATTTTTGGCATTGCGATACGGGAAGGGCAATTATTGTTCCAGATAAAATCGAGGCAATTAGAGAATTTGATGGCCCAGTTATGGGCAGAGATAAAGATAATCCAATTTTTGCAGCCATCACATCTGTTCATGTTGATGAAAATGCAGATAATTGGAGAGCATGGTATAATTCTGGAATTAAATGGGAAAAAAAAGATAGCGGCTGGCATCCAACTTATGGAATACATTTTGCTACTTCTAAAAACGGTATAGACTGGCTATCAAAGAAAGGCTTAATTATTCCTTTAAAGAGTAAATTCGAACATTCTTTTGGAAGACCCTGTGTGGTATTTTGGGATAATAATTATCATATGTGGTTCTCATATAGAGGAACAAAAGATTTTACCACTTATAGAATGGGATACGCATCTTCTAAAGATGGAATAAATTGGTCAAGACAAGATGAGAAATCTGGAATTGATATTTCAAAAAATGGTTGGGACAGTGAAAGCATTTGTTATCCTTATTTGATTGAAAATGATAATAGAAGATTTTTATTATACTGTGGTAATAAATATGGAATTACAGGCTTTGGATACGCAGTGGGTGTGCAATGAAAAAGTTTTTATTTGTCGGAAATAGAAGGTTTGTCCTAGATGAGCTTTTAAAAAAAAAAGAAATAGACTTAGATATTTTAGCAATCAAAAACACTCATCTTCATAGAGACCTGAAAAAACAAAAAAATATAAATTATCACATCATATCTACTAAGGAGGAACTTTTAGATTATATTAACAAAACTGAATTTGATGTACTTTTGTCCAATGGGTGTCCTTTTATTTTGCCTATTAACAAATTAAAAAAAGCTAAGTATGTAAATATACACCCATCTTATTTACCGGATTTAAAAGGCATTGATCCTATTATTGGTTCAATTAAATTTAGCAGAGACAGTGGTGCAACATGTCATTTGATGAATGAAAAAATTGATGATGGACCAATAATTTCAAGAGTTAAAATACCTTTTTCACCCGATTTGGACGCTACTACTTTATATCAATTAAGTTTTATCGCAGAAAAAAATGCTTTTAATATAGCATTTGACAAAAATTTTGTTGCAGAAAATCATCAAGAAAAAGGAGATTGGATATACTATTCAAGAAAACCCTCTGATAGGAACATTAACTTGAGTGATAAACCTGAAAAAATTATTCAGAACATTAAATCTTTTTCCAACAAAAGCCAAGGATGTTTTTTTATAGTAAATGAAAAAAAGTTTAAAGTTCATAGAGCTGAAGAATTAACAAATCCTTTTCTTGTTAGCTACTCAAGTAAATTTAAAAATTTTGAAGTAATATTTTGTTTAGAAGATATCTTAATTTTTAAAATTAAAGATAGAATATTAAAATTTAGTAATGTTGATGGCGAAATATCAGCTGTTAAGCCCCATGATAAAGTTTCTGAAATTACAAATTAAAAAATTATGATGTATATTTTGGTTCTTATTAGTCAGATTAAGTAAAGAAAGAAAAGTAATTAAATTAATTTAAAAAACAAGGCTAAATTTCAGAATATTTGCAATATTTGGTTCTAATGAAAAAAATATCTATATCTCAATCTAATTATATTCCTTGGTTAGGTTATTTTGATTTAATTAATAGAGTTGATGAATTTATACTTTATGATGATGTACAATATACACGAAGGGACTGGAGAAATAGAAATAAAATAAAAACTCCGAAAGGTCTAAAGTGGTTAACAATTCCTGTCGATGTTAAAGGAAAATATTTTCAAAAGATTAATGAAACAAAAATTAGTGATAAAGGCTGGGCGGTTAAACATTGGCAGCAAATCAAACAAAATTATGCAAAAGCAAAAAATTTTAAAAAATACAAAGATATATTTGAGGAATTATATTTAAGCTGCAAAGAGGAATATTTAAGTGAAATAAATCATAAATTTATAATTGCAATCAATCAAATACTTGGAATAAAAACTAAAATCAGATTTTCAGGCGAATTTGAAATTTATGGGGATCGAACTGAAAAATTAATTAATATATGCAAGCAATGCAGTGCAACAGTTTATATTAGCGGACCTGCTGCAAAAACGTATTTTGATGAAGAGTTAGCTAAAAAAGAAAATATACAAGTTAAATGGATGAATTATGATAATTATAAAGAATACGGACAGCTCTACCCACCTTTTGAGCATGGAGTGACTATTTTAGATTTAATATTCAATACAGATGCAACAAAATTTATGAAAAGTTTTACGTAATGGATACTATTAAAAATTACTTTTCTGATAATTTTAATTTAAATATAAATAATTCAGTAGATACGCAGAGATATTATCAAAACGCCAAGGCAGATGCCATTCACTGCTATCAAAGTATTGAAAAGTATTTAGATAAAGATAAAAAAACACTTGAAGTTGGGGGGGGCATTCATCTACTTACCAGTTTTTTACACCAAGATTATGATATTACTTCCATTGAACCTGGAGGTTTTACAGGCTTTACCGATGAACTGCTAAATAAGATTTTAGATCAGCATAAACTAAAGGTACACACGACTACAGTAGAAAATTTTATAACAGATAAATTGTATAATCAAAATTGTTAGGCTTTATATATAACCTAAAGACATATGGCTTTATTATAATTATATTCACATATTAGATAAATTTAAGTATCGAAATTAAAAATTAAATGAATAAAATAAATAAGCAATTTAAAGAACAAGAGTTACTAAAAAAATAAATTATCACAACAATTATGAAAATTTATCATCTTGGTCACTCTTGTTTTAAGGTTAAATTAAAAGGATACACCTTTTTATTAGATCCGTGGTTAGATGAACTTGCTTTTTTTAAAAGTTGGTATCCACTATTTAAAATGGACCCTGCTGAGTTAGGACATATTGACTATATGTGGTTTTCTCATGAACACCCGGATCATTTTAATCCTGAATACGTAAAAAAAATTTTATTTAAAAATAAAAATATACAAGTTTTGTTTCAAAACACTTTCGATAAAAAAATTTATAATTTTTTTAAATCTTTAAATACAAATATTATTGAGTTAAGAAATCAAAAGTATTTAAAAATAGATAATAATATTAAAATACAAATTAATTCTTGTGGATTGTATGACAGCTATTTTCAAATTAAAGACGAAGATTTTTGTTTTACACACTTAAATGATTGTGTTTTTTCATTCTCTTCTCAATTAAGGCCAGCATTAGAATTCTCAAATGGCAATCAACATATTTTAACTAGTCAATTCGGCTTAGCGCATTTACCCTGTGATCATAGAAAAAAATTGCAATTAAAAAAATTTATGGATGATAAAATCTCTAAACTTATTGATCAAATTAAGTATCTACGACCAGATTATTTTATTCCATCATCTAGCTCGGTTCACTTTTGTCATGAAGAAAATCAACATATGAATGATACAAGAATAAATCCGTATGATCTTAAAGATAGGATTAAATTTACAAAGTTTATATTAGGAGATCAAAATACAGAGTTAAATTTTAAAAATAAAAAAAAGAGGGGGGGGGTGAATTGTAAGTGCGATAACCTCTCAAGAAAAAAATATGATGAATTACTTAAAAATACCAAGAATAAAATTTTAATAAAATCTAAACCTGTATCATATGATGAAATAATTATAAATATTAAGAAAAAATCGGATAAATTAAAAAAACTTAACAATAAATTTATATTATTTTTTTTAAAAATATTTACGTTTATTTTGAAAGATTGTAATTTTTATATAAAAGATACAAAGCAGTTTATTAGAGTAAATGTTCTAAATAATAAAATAAAAGAAATAAAACTGTGTAAAAATTATGTTGAGTTATCATCGTGCACAATAAATAATCTTTATAAATCAGATTTTTCCATAGATTCATTAATTGCATCTGGATGCTTTACGTTAAATAACTATTCAATTAACGAACTTAATGATCACTTAAATATAGATAATTTAAATCAAGCAGGAATTTATTTAAAGTTTTCTACTTTATTTAATATTGGTATTTATAGAAAACTTTTTGGGATACTTTTTCAATATTTAAGATTTAAATTTTTACATAAAAATGACATATAAAGATCCGCATACCGATTTTAATAGAATTCTTCAAAATATCTTCTTATTATTTGTTGTTTTTTTTAAAAATTTTAAATTTTTTTCAAAATACTTTATCGCATTAGGCTATTCTTTTAAGTTAATAGACTTTGCAAAAAATTACAATTTCGATTTAAATTTTGAGCAGGCAATATTTGTAGGTTTGCGACGTGAAAAAATATATGAAAAGATTATAAAAAAAATAAATATAGAAAATAATAATATAGAATTAGCCTTAGAATTTGGTGTTGCGTGGGGTTATTCAACAAATTATTTTCTCAGTAACATAAAAAAAAATATTTCTTGGCACGGTTTTGACTCTTTCTTTGGTCTACCAAGCAATTGGCATGAGTATAAAAAAGGTCATTTCGGAACACAAGGAAAGCCACCAAGAATCGAAGACCATCGCCTAACTTGGAATATTGGAAATATTGAAGATACTCTTGATGTTTATTTAAAACGAAATGAAGAACTGGTTAAAAAAAAGAAATTTATAATATTTGACTTCGATCTTTTTGCTCCAACAGAATATACTCTACAAAAAGTTTCTAAATATTTAAATAAAGGAGATATACTTTATTTCGATGAACCAAATATGATCGACGAGATGACAATACTATACAGACTTATGGCTTTAAATAAGAAAAAAATTAAAGTTTTATATTACACACCATGTCAAATAGCCGTAGAAATATTGAGTAAAAACATAAATTATTAAAAAGAAAAAATTTATTATAAACTTTCGAACCTTTATAAGACTTAAGTTCAATTTATTAAAATGAAAATATCTATATCTCAATCTAATTATATTCCTTGGTTAGGTTATTTTGATTTAATTAATAGAGTTGATGAATTTATACTTTATGATGATGTACAATATACACGAAGGGACTGGAGAAATAGAAATA
>Ga0194133_10006250_pt1 | contig 14754 bp, 3 predicted proteins | sample TA2KigOf40mmetaG_FD_155448 | JGI IMG/M metagenome (GOLD analysis project Ga0194133, IMG submission 155448) | Freshwater microbial communities from Lake Tanganyika, Tanzania - TA2015055 Kigoma Offshore 40m | ecosystem: Environmental > Aquatic > Freshwater > Lake | place: Tanzania: Lake Tanganyika...
TAATAATAATAATAATAATAATAATGTCAAATTTTTCAATTGTTTTCCCTTCGGATCAAAAAAAATTGCTTTGGGTCGGGTCGGAGAGTATCCGGGTCGAAGCCGGGTAGGCCTCTTATTTACTGCGGGTCAAAAGTAAGCTCGGGTCGGGTCAGGGCCCATCTCTACCTAAATCCAACATTATGAAGAAGAATGATGGTTCTTGGAATCATAAATTCTCCTGAACAATAATAAGGCTAAGAACTTTGAGGACAAAAATGATAATCTTGTTAAACTTGTCAAGAGCAATTTTTATCCACTCAAGTTCTTATCAAATTATTGCTGAAGGGCAAGAGACACACCAAATTGGCTGTTCACAAATATTTTTTACAGCTTTAGAATGGGACAAAAACCAGTTTTTCAACTTTTAATTGTTCAACAAAATAGACTTAAGTATTAGATAAAAGTTACCACCTATCAAACAAACATTTAATGAGAAAATCGATTACTGCGCCAGAGAAAAAAAATTTAGGTATTCTCTTTGAAATTCAAAGTGTTTCAAGATTGTTTGACTTAAAATAAAACTTCAAATAAAGGCTCCAATTTCAAAGAAAGTTTAAAGGTTAAAATGTAAACAAGCAGCACAATATTCATCCGATACTTTTGACTCGCTGATATTGAGTTGGCTAAAAAAATCCAATTTAAAATGTTTTCTTTGAAGATTGCAGTAAGGATTCTTGAGATTTGAGTAAAATTCTTTTTACAAATTAGACCCTCATTTTGAATGACAAATTCTGAATGGCCTTTTATTACAATCTTGTTTTCTCACCCTCAAACATTTCAATTTGAGTTCAAGGTAGAATTATTTTCACATCTGCAATATCAACAAAGTGCTTCACCATCAAAAACTTTATCTAAGTTACAAAGGACTTCAGACTAATTGAATACTCCAGCCTTTAATATTGAATAATCATGAATAAGTAAGTTTTTAACTTTCAGAAACTGTAAAAGAAAGTTCAAGTTGGTCTAAAATGAATTTGTGGGGAATATATGACAGTTCACTTGACTTTGTGTAACTGTGCATATTAAAATGATTATTCATTTACTTGCTTTTGGTAACTTGGTACATAGAAATTTTTAACATATTTTACATGGGTGGTTAAGGAACAAAATGAGGGTCATTGTGGTCTGTTACTAAGAACTGGGAGCGACACTGGACCCTTGGATTTCTCTCAATTAATCATTTCAATTAAGATGATTGATAATTTCTGACATAATTGGTTGTTGTGTAGAAATTTGATAAAAATTATCTTCCAATAATCTTTGATTTCAAATTTTCAAATTCAATCAAGTAAGTGTAATTAAGACACGACTTTCAGTGACATGAAATGTTGTAAAGTCATCATGATTATGTGTCAGAATAATCTGCTCCTGAACAAAATCTGTCAATCAATCAATCTGGATTGGGAGCAGAGGGTCTGGGGTTGAAGCCACCCAAAAATTCCCATCCAGAGTTTAAGTTGACTTCTAACGATTCATTTGCAAGGTCCACTATAAAAATTAAAATTGCTTATAGGGTTCTTTGCAATTTTTTTTCCAATTTAAAGCTAAAGCTGCCCAGTCCCTGGACTAGGCCAAGCATTTGTATTTGAATTAGGCTTTATATATTACATGAACTTTTAACAATATAAATCCCGTACTTTTGAAAAGCCTTGTCTCATTCTTGACAAAAACAAAACAAACACCATTGAATGACAAAAATTCTAAGAATGTAGAACGCTCTTCATAGAAAACACTGCATGACGAGAAAATTTTTATTATACAATATCTTACTTTTCAAATCTTTTTTATCAAATTTTTTTGAAGCTTATCTATTTTTTAAAGTACATTCATATTTATATTTATAGCTAATATTTTAAAAATTGAAGAAAACTTCAAAGCTTGAGAGTTATATAGTTGTCAATTTAAAAATATTTCTTTCACTGTGAAGGTAAGCTTGATGTAAAAAAACCATCAAGACATAAATAAGTAAGTATGTTATGAAAGTGTTTATGTTCAAAACTGTGCAAATAAAAAATGCAACTTTAGTTGCCTATCAATGTTATTTTTATTGTGAGTTTCCCCATTTGGAATCCTCAAATCCTCAAGATCTTACCGACATCCTGGTTTAAGAAATACACTGTCAAAAGTCAATTTTTTTGTAAAAAGATAATTTTGTGGTCAGGAAATGGATTTCAGTCAGTCACCCAAGCAACAGCTTCTCTGCTGTGTAAACTCTCAGCATGAATAGAGAATGTTTGTATGTAAATTTTGGAATGCTAAAAAGTTCAATCAAACAAAATATTAGGGTGAACATATATTTAGATCACATATTCAAGGTTCAAAAAGTATGTACATTTAGTATAGTTCTTTTTGTCACCAAATGTAATTGTAGATTTTGTACATGAGGGCTCATAAAGCTTGAAAAACACATTACATTATTAATAAGGTGTAAAACTTTAATTTTGCAAAAAATAATAGAAAAAGAGAACAGAACTACATGCTGTTTTTAATTAAATTTGTTTAATTATTTTCCTGCATTAAAATAAGAATTTTTGATTCTTGTTTTCTGTCATTGAATTTGTATTTTTTACTTCTTTTTTGCCAGAAAATGTCAAGTGAGAAGTTGTAACAACCTTCAAACATGACATTCACCCACTTTGGCAAAGAAAAAAAAATCTACCATTTTTGCCGAACACTAAATGACCACCGCAAAATAGTACCAAAAAAGAAAATACTCTTTGGGTTGAAACTAGAAAGTTGGATCATTTTTAAGTTGTAAAATAATATCTAATTGTTCAAGAAAACCATAAATTCTCGACTGCACCAAATGTCGCTCTATCAATTCAAACGAACCATGAAATTAGTCACCCCGATCTACATTAGATAGCCTCTGATGCTCACCTACCAACAACATTCAACATTATACAAAAAAATTCTTCATTTGCATCTTGCATTTCCTATGTCAATTTGATCAATTTTGTCTTATATGCTTATCTGCGCAAGACAATAAATTTTATTCATTCATTCATTCACTCTCTTCTTACAGCCACATCAAGAATTCTGCCGGCAAAAATACCGACGGAATCACTTTTAACCTGAAGATCAGCGAGCACGTACCAGAATGGTTACCAATACAGGGGAGACGACTGAGGGTGTTCTATCATGGCATGAAAAAACAGTGCAATGGCTGCTTCATGCTTGGACATCAGAAATGGCAATGTTCAAACAAAAAAGACTGGACAAACTGGAAAGGTTATGTCGACCGCCTGAAAAAGTCAGGAAAGTACGAAGCCAGGATGTTTGGAGAGCCCAAAGAGGATGCCAAGACACAAGCCCCGCAAGACGAAGACCTAAGGGAGTTCATAAAAAATCCAGAAAAAATAAAAATGATGATGGATCTCATGAAAGCAATGAAGGCTACCGACACGAAATCAAAACCGGACCGTCCAAAGGCAAAGCCCAAAAAACGACAAGCCAAACCTGTAGACAAGAAAGAGCCAGAAAAGAAACCAAAAAAGTAATCTGGTGGAACGTTGCTGAAGGATTAGCTGCTAAACATGAGACTGTCAAAGAAATCATTAATAAAGAGAATCCTGTTCTATTTTTCATTTTTGAATCAAACACTAGATCTAATAAATCCAATAAACATTTAGGTATACAGGGCTATGATTTTGTGACCTCTGAGTCGGACTTTTCAAGGACGGCATGCTATATCCAAAAAGAAAAAGGACTAAAAGTAGTTAGTCAAGGAGAGGGTAATGAGGTGATCGTCGTGGAAAATGATCAAGTCAGAATCATGGGAGTGTACATGCCTTTCAGATTAAATCCGGGAGAGTCTTTAATGGGCAATTTTACAAAATTGTTAACATTCCTGAATGCTCAATGCAAAACAAAAAAGATTCTAATGATTGCAGGAGATTTTAATGTAGATCTCTCTAAAGGCAAAGATATCACATCGAGCGCGAGGGCACTTGAAGAGTGGGCGACTGAAAATGGACTAACCCAAAAAATCAAGACGTATACAAGAAAAAGATGTGTTAACACTCGAAAGGGAATCAGGAATGAGCAAAGCATCTTAGATCATTTCTACACAAATGACGATAGGATCAAATGCAGAACTGTAGAACAATGCATGAGTGATCACTTTCTCTTAGAAAGCACTCTTGATCTGAAAACAGAAACCGGAACCCTAAAAATGACAAGAAGAGATTGGAGACGATATAACCCTAACTCAGTGATGCACTTCTGCAACAATAAGGGTAAGGAGGATCTAGCCACAATAGAAAAGACTCTGTCGAGTCAGTTTGTGGATGGAGAATCCCTACTCTCTTTGGTCAACAACTTCCATCTAAGGATTCTAAATGAACTCGCGCCGGAAAGGGTAGTCAAGACAAGAAGGAATACCGATATTGTTGATAGCAAGGTCAATTCGATTAAGAAGAAAAGAGATAGACTATACTTGAAGTATAAAAAAACTGGAGATGAGTTCTATCTAAATGCATCAAATGCATTAACAAAGGAGATGAAGAAAGAAATAAGATCAAGACAGAAGAAAAAATATGAAACAAAAGCAAACACACAGAATCCAAAGGCCTTCTGGTCGGTTATTAATGAGATAAATGGAAATCACCGGAATAATGACACAATTAGGATCCTACAAAATGGCAATCTCATTACAAATTCTAAGGAAGTGGCAAATGTTATCGCGGATGCCTTTGAAAATAAGGTTCTAGATCTAGTAAAAAAGACAGGAAAGGAGATGCCAAAGAGGCCAGATTTAGCAGTTGCGGATACATCAACATCACTGTCCATTACAATGGAAATGGTCAAAAAAGCAATCCAGACACTAAAAAGGAAAAAATCTAGTGGAATTGACGGAGTACCTATGATCATCGTGAGAGACACTTTCAGTGTCCTGTCCAGTGCCTACAGAAAAATCTTTCAATTGGCAACTATCAAGATACCAGGCCTTTGGAAAATGTCTTTGGTTAGACCGCTGCATAAGTCTGGTGATAAATGTCAAGCCCTAAATTACCGCCCTATCTCCAATTTGTGTTCATTGGAAAAAGTGTTTGAAAAAATTATTCTCTTCCATCTAGATAGTGAACTTGGAATCACAGATGGACCCCATCAACACGGTTATAAGAGTGGACACAGCACTACAACTGCGGCACTAACTGTACAAAGCATGCTAGCGGAAAGAATGGACAAGAAATTAGAAACCATAATGTACAGTCTAGACTTATCCGCGGCGTTTGATATGCTAAGAGTTGATAAATTCCATGAAATGCTGCAAAACAAAATACCACAAAATGTGATGTCAATTTTAGTGGATTTTCTAACAAGCAGACAATGTGTTGTAGAAGTAGATGGAAACAGATCCTCTATCAGAGATGTGCCCCTTGGTTGCGTTCAAGGGTCTGTACTTGGGCCAAGGCTTTTTAGCCTATATACAAGTATGATTTCAGAGCTAATACCAGGAAAAATCATTTCTTATGCTGACGACAGTTATGTACTTGTCAGTACAGTCAGGCATGAAGATGTGGTTTGTGAAACAGAGCGTTGCCTGGTGAAACATGTACAAGAACTTCGCAACCTAGGCATGGTCGTGAATGAAAAAAAGACGGAGGCAGTCTACTTCAAGAGAGGTCAAAGTAAGATATTGGAGATAAACTGTGGAAATGAAAAATTCAGCACAGGAAAATCTATGAAGGTCCTTGGAATAATCTTCTCAGAGGATCTAAAATGGGATCTCCAAATACAAAAGACCATATCTAAAACGAATAGGTTAACAAATGGACTAAGGTTCCTCAGACGAAAACTATCGAGAAACCAATTTATTAAAGCAACTACAAGTATGTTCTATGGTCAGTTCTACTATGGTAGCCAAGTCTGGCTCGGAGAACACACCACAAACGAGCAACTTAGAAGGCTTAATACAGTCCATTATCGAATACTTAGAATTGTTGAAGGAGACTGGAAAAAAGAAAAAAGAAGATGGGAACTGGATCAAATTGGAAGAGCTAAACCCTTGGTCTGGAGCAAATACACTAATGCAAATTTGGCAACAAAAATAATGAATGAAAAATCACCAACTGAATTATATGAGAGAATGGCAAAGAACTGCTATCATGAAAGAAGAAAGCCAAGACACTATAAGTTCTATGACAGTTCATCAACAAAAGTTGGATCGCAAGCATTCGAAAATCGGTTGGGAAACCTTTTCAATCAACTTGACTTTGAACAAGCTGACCTGTCCAGAGATGCACTCAGAATAAGCTTAAAAAGATGCCTAAAAATGCTTACAGCTTGACTTATTTTTGACACAAAACTGACAATTTTTTTATTGCTGACGAAGAGCTGTTAAGTCATTAGGCATGAAGAGCAGTCAATGTCAATGAGATGCAAAACGTACATTGGACGATGTCAATGAGATGAGATGCAAAACGTACATTGGACGATGTCAATGAGATGAGATGCTAAACGTACATAGGACGATGTCAATGATAAAAGATGACGACATTAATCTCATTGATAAAGCCAGCTAGCATGGCGCAGTAGTTTTTCCGCTTGGTGAGGCATAAAATTCATCAAAATCCAAGTTTTCTACTGCAAGCGTACGTCATGCTAGTTCCTCAAAGTCCTCATGGCAAAATAATAATAATTCTTGAAAAGTTTTATTTTTTTATAAAACGATTGAATTCAATAAACAAATACAAATACAATCAAGAATGAGGCAGAGTCTTAAAGTATTTGAACACCAATAAATATATTCCATCTGGTTTGTCACAAATGCAAATCTTAGTAGGTACTCTACGGTTCTTTTGTGATGTACAAATGCAAAATAGACCTTCATGCAAGAGTAAATTTGAAAATTCAATAATGATACATTTCATGAAACTTGATATATTAAGAACATCGATTCAATCAGATGAATAACTAAATTTACCTCTAAACTAATTTCTTATCAAAAGTCTTAAATATAAGGATATAATTGAGGTAAACAAACAGGAAGTAAAATTCTTTCAATTATTTGTATATGGCAGTAATGTTCAAAAAAGTTTTCGTGTTTGTGAACACTTTTTGGCCATTTTTTTGTATTGCAACTACTGTTTTAGTAAAGTAAAAGAGCCCATGACTTTGTGACACAATCTAAGACATGAATTGTAAAGTTTTCTTGAGTACCAATAAATTTGCACGGTATTAGAGGGTATTTTCCGCATCTAATAAAATATATTTGCAAAATGCCTGCATGGCTCTGCAGACTTTTTTATATCATTTTTACAAGTTCTAGCAAAAATTGCTTAAGGTTTAATTTAGAATTAATCAAGATTTAGACTGTGACCTGAAATCATTTCAATTATTATAAATAAAAATTGTTATCATAGAGTAGAAAATCATGTGTTATTTACAAATTGTGGATTAAACCCTGCTAAAATTAATCTGATTAAAAATTTGCAGTATAATTGATTGAAAGTATTAAAGAAATGGATTAAGACTTTTAATCTCCAAATTTTGCATTTCAACCCAAATAAAAACATTTGCAGTTTTTATGCAAATGTAAAGTTTCATAACTTATTTGTCACTCTAGCAAACTTTTTTATTTAATTTTCATCCATTTTTCTCACGGCTAATATCTTCCCCATTAAATGAACAACGGTCACTTCTCCCAGCCAGATATTAAAACATATATTTTAAAAAGATATTACTTACAACCCTTGACAATCAGAATGGTACTTCTTTACAGAAAATGTGGTTCAATTTAACACTTTTTATGACTTCCTACAATATGATCAAATTTCTTCATAACCCCTTTAACCATGGGCTAATGTGCTTTAGCAGTCAGTTTCAAAACAGCATTTTCAAGAACAAAAAACCTCGTTTTTAAGTATGCCTTGTGCGAAATCAATCAATCAAAGGCAAACTTATATTTTGCTGGTAATTATAGTTGGATATTTTGTTGGCAATCAGAGGTTATAGATTGCCTGAAGTTCCGGCTGGGGTTTTAAACCATGACCCTAAGACCCTCAGCCAAGAGCCCAAGTCTGATGACTTTCATATTTTCAAACCCTCCCGAGCGGCCCTCCCCCCTTATCCTGATTTACAACATTTTTAGGGGTTGCCAGCCCACTTAGTTTACTATATAACTTTAAGCTTAAATATCTCAGCTTCTAGGCAAAATATCAAAAATATGATCGGGAACTTTGGAGCCATCCATGTGGGAATTATGCATGCCAAATTTCCGGGCTCTAACTTCACTGGTTTGGGAGGAGGAGGTGATGGACGCTCGCTTGACGTCTTGCCTGATCCCTATGCAAAATTTCTATACTCCTCCCTTCGCTTTGCTCAGTTCAGGATGAATAATAATTACTATTATTGTCAGCTATTTAGTTTTAAAGTAGTTTTTTGGGAAAGAAAAGTTGCATGCAATTTTGTATACTTCTTTGTCGTACAAAAGAACATCAGAATTCACCATTTAGAAATGAGTTAAAACTTCAAAGTTTTTAGGCAAAGAACTTTAAAAAGTTTTTATGACATTTCCATTTGAAATTCGATGTATTTTGTTTTGACAAATTATTTTTCAATGACTTGACTTGGGATTCAACCATAACTTACAACGAAGCTATCCTACCAGGGCCTGGCATTACCCTAAGTAGATTGTTACAAGATATAAATTCAATTGATTAATTGCCTTTTTCATTTCATTCAAATATGATTGAAACTTTACTTAATGTCTGAAACCCGAAAAAATTATTCTCAAGCTTGAGGTCCATATTCCCAGTAAGATTAAAAGCTGCTTTTTAGAAATTGAAAGTCTCAAACCACATCGTCTTAATGAAAACCGAGGAGACTTTAAAGTTTAAAAATCTGGCTTTCAATAAATTTGGCATCCCTGATTTGAGAATATAAAATTTAACAAAATCAAGGTGATATGGATCTCATCCTTATTGAGAAATAGTATACAGCCCTCGTTTGTTCAACTTAAAAGTTATAATTGTGAGAAAAATATGACAAAATGTCAAGTTTCTTTTGGTTCAATTGCTACTGATTCAAAAAATTTATAACTTAATAGTTAAAGAACTGAATTTAGTTGTTCTTTAATTTGAACTAGGAGATGCACCACAAAAATGCCTCAAGGTTAAAATTTTCCTCATTGGAAGTTTATGAGTAAACCTCAATCTTAACTGACAAGAGGAATTCGTTAATGAAAATTCACTTTTTTACCATCTGAGAAAACAGTTCATTAGAGTCAAAGTCAAGCCTTAAAAATGCAGACTCTTTTTCTGCAATTGTTTTTTAAATGTCAAAAGTTATTCTTTATTGAATAAAAAAAGTCTTTATGTAAAACAAAGGTTTGACAAAAATTTAAAAACTAGGTGGCTATTTTTCGATTATTTCACTTTTGTGTACATTCAACATTCGTTTCAATGAAAAATCTATGATGTTGAAGAAGGAACTTCCCCTTCAGCATGTCCTGACAACAGTAATAAATGCCAACAAAGTCAAATTCCTGTTAGAGTTGCATTGAATGGCTTTGCTAAGAGAAAAAGTAAGTACAAATTTTCCACTTTTTGAAATTGTCTAAAGGTTACTTGTAATTGGAAATTTCACTTTTGTTTCTGGTAATACTCACTAAATATTTGAACAGCCAATGGTGAACCACTTTCAGAAACATTTTCAAATAAAAAATTTAGTTAAATAAATAAAGGAAAGTAAAGAATTCACATTTGACAGAAAAATGAGACAACAAAATGTGAAGTTTTACAAAAACACTACAATCAACAACCTCTTAAAAAGCATTACAAAAGGGACAAGTCTTTTCAAAGTTATAATTCCCAATTCAAAGAAAACTTGGCTATTCGAAAATTTTGAAGATCTTTTAGCAAGAGGGAAAAAATACTTAAAACTGCTTGTAAAGAAAATGGGGAAAATTTCCCCAATTGGTTTGAAAATCTTCTATCAGCTAAACTTTGAAGGTTTTAAAAGGAAGACACTTTCAAACATGTTCAAAAGTGGTACAGAGGTGGAAATGAAAGGAATTGCAAGTTTTTGTGATATTTTTTCAGGCAAAGGATCAAGTTTGTCCTTACTGTCCATCAAAAATCTCATTATGCATACATTTTTAATCAAATATCTTTGATACTCAATCACAAAATCGAGGAGCCAATATCTTATGGAAATCAGCATACATCTCGGCTGTAGTACCATCATGATACTTAATCATTCTCCATAATTGTTTCAAAGTTTTACAACATTGGGAGACATTTCTCAACAGCTCTGATATGATTTATTATTTTTGCAATGTCACAATAAAGTACATGTAGGTAAAAATCTTTTCCAAAATGATGAATGATGAAACTGCATGGCTTTTGTATTCTGAAGGTATTTATGATAAAAATAGAAGCATGAGAAGAAACAGATCATGGTTGGTTAAGTATCTTTGGAGTTGTATCTGGTAAAAAGATATCCTTTGAGTTTTTAGTAAATGATAGTTTTGTGATGAAGATGAAAAGTTGCCTGCATCAGGTCTAAATTGAAGATCATTCAAATGTTTTTCTGAATATATTTATCCAAAAGATTGATTTGGATCCTTTATGTTCAACCTATTTTGAGCAAGGATATCTTTGTGATTGGTAGGGGGAACAAAATCAAACAATGAATGCTTTGAAATCTTTCCCTATTTCAATTTTGGGAAAATCAATTCAAATTGAGAAGGTTTTGTTGAGCAACTAATGGATGTGACTTTGAACAGGATAAAGAAAGAAAGTGGCACAAGCATAAACAAAAGCAAACCAGAGGAATCCAGCTAGTTTAAGCTAAGGTTTTGAGCAGAATTTCTTGGCTTACTTTTTTCCCTGAATTATGCATCCAAAAGACATTTGGATTTATAGGAAAAACTTTTCTTTGTATCATTTTCAATTCATTTTTTGCCCATTTCAATTTCCAGCAAATATCCAACACCGAATTCCAACGTCTTGGTAAGACAGATTGATATTCAACTTGAGCTGCTACTCTGTTTTCTCTTCCAAACCATCCCAAAACAAAAGCTGTTTTTTCACATTGACCAAAGGGAAATTTTTCTCGATTTGTTGGGAAGTCAAACCTTCATTTTTGAGACTTTAAAATTCCTCAAAAGCAACTACAATCAATAAAATCAATCAATATAGAGGATAAAGTGTTGGATGATAAGGTACTACAATGCTCGCAATGAAGGTCGGGTCTTATTCTTCAGAGACAGCCAATCGAGGATCAGTAAAATGAATGCCGTAACCATGGCACGTCCAATGAGCCAAAAATGAAATTTTGACTGGCTCAATTTATCCAAGGATGATTTTAAAGTCAAATTAATTGATTTTTGTTAAGAGAATATTGCATTTTAAACCTCTCCCCCCACCTGCACCAACGGCCTGTCCTGTTGGGAGGTTTTTTTCCCCGGGTAGTTATTCATTCATTCATTTTTATTAAGACTCATCCGTTAAATATACGTGTACATTAACTTTATAAGAGTCACAGATCCATGACAAGGCACAAATCAATACTAATAATAATGACTAATGAAACACAAATGAACAAGAATTTAAATTAGCACAATGGAAGTTACTGACTTTGATAATGGCAAAAAATAGTAATTATATTATATTGAAGATTGAAAATAATTCATTAAAGAAATGTCACTTTCACTGCAATGTCCTTTACATTGATTCACTGACGCTGTCTAGGATAAAAATGCCTCTTTAGCATTGTTCTAATTTGGTCTCTACTGAGCGTTAATCCAGACCAGGGCGTAGTGATCTTGCACAGTGCATCCCCGAGCCAATTCTTTGAACTTTGTCTTGATTTACGCGACTTTGAATTGTCAAAACCGAAAACCAATCCGGGTTGTCGTCGCTTGCTGTAGAGGTTCTTCTCCATGGATTCTAAGAGCCTTTTCGGTTGGGCCGACATTCGGGAGTTAATGTATAGGTTGCAAATTGCGTAATCCATCCACTTAGTTGGGGGGAGCCTGTTTGTGGCAGAGTCGATCACATCTCTGCTTACTCTTTGTTTATAGTCTTTGACTACAAGCCTCACACACCTGTAGTGCAGGCTCTCAACTACCTTGAGTCTGGACTTTGAAAGCCCAGGTGTTAGCCAGACGGGCGAGCCATAATACAGGACAGAAAGAGCTTGAGCAGTGACCACTACAAGAGATTGCTTTGCATCCATTTTTCTCCTTATAAGTTTAACTCCATTATTTGCTGTTGTCAATTTTTTCTTAACATTATCGATGTGTTGCCTCCAGCATAGCTTGTTATCAAAAGTTAACCCAAGGACCTTCATGTGTTCAACAACAGGAACTATTTCTCCACAGACATTCACGTGCTGGACCCTTTTGTCCTCTGCAGGGAAGAACTGGATGACCTCTGTTTTTGCCTTATTCACTACCATTCCAACCTCTGTTAGTTGTTCAACATGATTAGCTATGACTTCCTCCATCACAGAGACTGCTCGATTGATCTCAATGTCATGGACAATCACGTACGAGTCGTCAGCGTAAGAGAAGTAATCCACCTTATCAGGCAATGTTTCCATACATTTTCTCACATACAGGTTGAATAATATCGGTCCAAAAACTGACCCTTGAGGACAGCCTCTATCAAGTTCTTTAATCTCAGATCCTACGCCACCAATATCCACAAAGAATCGCCTATCTGATAGAAAATCCATCAGAGCCCACATCAAGGGGGGAGGTATCTCATCTTTGAGCATGAGCGAGAAGGTGTCAGGTCTCAGCATGTCAAAGGCAGCGGTGAGATCTAGACTGTAGACTAATACGTGTTCATTATCATCGATGTGTTCAAGGATTTTATCTCTCAACTCCAGCGCGCAAGTGACCGTTGAATGGTACTTCCTGAAGCCGTGCTGGTGAGTTCCAATTAGCCTGTCAACATTTTCAAGTTCCAGTAGTCTGTTGAGAATACATCTCTCATAAACCTTACTGAGTGAACATAGGTTACTAACTGGCCTGTAATTCTTTATCTCCAAAGGGTCACCTTTTTTTGGGACCGGCACGACTCTTGCGAGTTTCCATTCCGCTGGAAATCCAGCCGAGGCAATGTGACTAAAAATATGCGCAACAGTGGAGGGGGACCTTTTACCGATGATTTTGATTGCTTTCATGGGGACTTCGTCCACCCCCTTGCTCATTTTCGGCTTACATTGATCCAGAGCCTTACAGATTTCATCATTACTAAAGAGCAACGGCGTCGTTGGATCTGACCGCACGCCACAGTTTATCGGGGGTAGGTTTTTGGTAAGGTTCAGTATTTTACCCTCAAAGAATCCTGCCACAGCATTTGCCAGTGTGAGTTTGTCTTTTTCTAGTTTACCGTTGATGTTCAGGCTGAATTCACCTCTAGATTTCTTCCCTTGTAGTCGGTTTACTAAATCCCAGAAACATTTGCCATTGGGAGATTCAGCTTTTTTCTGGAAGATCCTCTTTGTTTCCTTGTTAATGATCTTAGTCACTTGTTTATTTAAATTTTTTAGCCTGTTGAGTAGTGTGCATTTATATTCTCCGTCGAGTGTTTTCTTGATCTTTTTTAGTAGCCTATCAAGACGTTTCTTAACCTTTTCTATCTTAGGGTTGACCAGGTCATCATCGGCCCGAGTGCGCACCACCCTTTCAGGAGCTAGATGGTGAAACATCGATTGGAGAATGCTATTCAGACCACCAAGGTCCAATTGGTATGGCTTCGGTACATTATCCCAGTAGTCAATCATGTTTTGCTCAGTCATTTTGGACCAATCTCTAATGACTATCTTTTCAGTTTTAGGATTTCCCAGTTCAGGAGTAGCGACTTCAATCAGGCAATGATCACTGTTGTATTGGGATCCAACTTCCACGCAAACCGAGTCATTAGTGGACAATACTAGGTCTATACGGGACTCCTCTAGGGTCAGAACCCCATTCCTGTTAACTACTCTGGATCTCGTATTCTCATTGACTAGCTGATGGAGAGATTTGTCTACTGTTAGGGACGATAACCTTTGCCCTGCAGGTGTTGCCTGATCCCTAATCGGGTCTATGTTGAAATCCCCGATTATAATCACATCCTTCGCTGTGTCACAGGCTGCTGCGAGGGTGTTGAAGAGATATTCAAGTGGGTCCCTATTAGGGTAGAAGTTTTTGAAACCCCTGTAGACCCCAATAATTCTCGTGCTGCTAGACTCAAGGACTATAACATCTTGCCTATCTCCTTCCAATGTGACGACTCTCTTTAGGTTATTTTTTCGCTTTATGAAGGCAACTAACCTAGCATAGCCATTTACATTATTCACTGAATTAGCGATTTCAGTGTGGTACCCCTTAACCATAGTTGCAAACATGAGGTGATGTGGTACCTCAGCCTCACTGATGAATAAAATGTCAGGGTTGTGTTCTCCAATGATGGTGTCTACGGAGTTCATCTTATTTTTAATACCTCTAGAACAATTCCAGCTGAGGATCTTCATTTTTTCTTCTTTTTGATTGTAGAGGCTAAAACTGGTAAGTTTCAATGTGCTTTATGCCGCTCTTTTGTCGATGCTCGCACGACCGATAAACAAACAAAACAACAACTTCAGGTTGATGTGTAATAAAAAACTAACAGTTAACACTTTTCAGAATCAATTTTACTTGATCTGAAATCTATTTCAACTATGCGACCCCGGGTCGACTTAAAAATTATGCAAACAAAAAACTTATTAATC
>Ga0194133_10006256_pt1 | contig 14740 bp, 8 predicted proteins | sample TA2KigOf40mmetaG_FD_155448 | JGI IMG/M metagenome (GOLD analysis project Ga0194133, IMG submission 155448) | Freshwater microbial communities from Lake Tanganyika, Tanzania - TA2015055 Kigoma Offshore 40m | ecosystem: Environmental > Aquatic > Freshwater > Lake | place: Tanzania: Lake Tanganyika...
TTTTGAGTTATATATATATATAAGTTACATTAAAATTTGGACAAAAAACAATGTAGAAAATTCATAGCTCAAATTTAGCTCGACCCACTGAATTGTGAAAAATTCTAGATAAGTCATGATTCATTTTTTTCTTCTAAATCAAGGACACAGATGTGGCGGAAGACTTCTGACTGCAGCTCAATGTGTAATTTAATCTATATTTTGAAGCTATATCTATCATCAATAGTACAACAATAATGTATTTGTATCTTTTTACAGCAACCTTATGCTGCTGCCTGTGCTTCTGTTTGTGTAAGTTTCACAGAATTATTTTTCAATTGAATCTGAATCTTCCACCAAAGTTGATTTTTTATAGACCTATCGTCGGTATTGCTCTGTGAACCTTGGCATTTTGGCTGAACGTTATCGTGGTCCCTCAAGAAACAGTGGCAAGTGCCTTTGCTCATACTTCTCTTCAACGACGACAACTGCAACAACAACAACAACATCAACCACGACCTCCACAACTACGACTACGACCACAACACCCTAATTGACCAGACTTGATGATTCCATCTGAAAATAAAAGGAAATTATTGCAATAAAATTTCATTTCATTCAAAGTTGATTTAAGGGAAGTACTTTATACAGGGTATTTTAAACTCATTAAATGAGGGTAAAACTATTAGCCTGCTTACTCAAAATAATTTTCAAGATGATGTTCAACAATTGTGACTTTTGAAGGGCATGTCACTGAGATTTAAGATCTATGGTTGTGGTTTCAATCCCTGGCTCTGCCAGCAATTTTTCAACCCTGGGTTGTAAAAAATCAACAAGTCACTCACATTAAGGATAACAATAATCTGCACTGTTTATGGAGGAACTCTTACAAAGGTGTTGATCACACATTAGCATAGGATGAGTCTATCAAGTGCACCAGATTAAACATGCTGAGCGAAGGGAGGGAAGAGTTTAGAAATTTTGTATAGGGATCTGTTTAAAAATGCTTGATATCACTTGTCTGTCTGTTACCTCATTCTCCTCCCACACCAGTAAAGCTAGAGGCCTGAAAATTGGCATGCATAATTATTAGATGAATGGCTCCAAAGTTATTGATCAGATTTTTGATATTTTGCCTAGAAGCTGAAATATTTAAGTTCAAAGTTTCATATTTACATCTTTAATAGCTCCCATGATTTTAAAGCTAGAGAAAAGTTTATAAAATATAATTTTTATTCAAACATTTAACTGAAAATTTTGTTTTATAAACTTTCCTCTAGCTTTAAAAATGATGGAGGCATGAATTTTATTAAGTAGGCAGGCCACTAGGGAGGGTTAAGTATTTTTCCCGCACAAAAAATACCCGTCTACTTAATTGTTGGTCAAGCTCAGGCACTGCCAGGTTTCTGCCGCCCGAATCCGAAAAATAAGCCAAGAGAGCCATAAAAATCATCCCATTTTGAACTTTCATACCATGAAGGATAGTTTCTTATTCTCATTTTTGTCAGCAACATTTGTGACATAAATTAATTGCATTTTGAACAGACCACATAAAGCACTAATTTTGTTGCTGATGGTTTTGGTACTTAGTAAGAATTAGACTACAATACCCAAGGAATAGACTGAATGACTTGAATGAGATTGAAATGGACATCCCCTCAGCTGATAAGAATTGTATTGGAGAAGTTGTTTGGTATGGTACCCCAGTCTAGTCAGGAAGTTTTTCCATTGGGTAGGCGCACGCTCACTCTTCAAAATTCCAGTTTTTCCTCCTGCTAGCTAGCTGGGTTCTTCGAGGACCCCTAGCCATGCCAGCCTATCATATTTCTAAAAATTTTACCATGTGACGATGAAGAAGTAAGAAGACTTTATTGATGTTGACTAAAGATATATAATCGGCAACACAAGGCTAAAGCAAAGCAATGGAACAAAATTTATTTTGTGAAAGAATGAATGAGCCGAATAAAGAATTCTTATTCTAAGGAATGGGGTTAAGATTGGTGTTTCATACCAGTTAAAAAAGGCAACCTTTTTTGACCCTGAGTTTCAAAGACAATAAAAATGCATTGGTCCAAAGAAAAAGGCTCAATACAGATAGGTTTACTAACAACTTTGATTAGAAACAATTCACAAGCAAAACTTGTGAGACTCATAAACATGACTAATTTCATTTTTTTGAGTCCAAGCTGCCTGAAACAAATGAATGTTGTATAATAGTTAAGTTGCTAAAAATCATTTTTCAAAACCCAGCAAATGAAACAGTTGTGTATGAAATGACTCAAAGTCATAATGTACCTTGTTTAAGCTGAAAACAGTTAATTGAAGTGTGATTCCTGAGAACTCAGACATTTATTCACGCAACAAAGAAAGGAGACCAACCTTGGACACAAATAAAGGTATTTTTATGTTTGAGACACTACACATTTGTCTTGAAAGAAATTCTTTGGAAAATAAGTAAAATAATAATTTAAGAACATTTACGAATTTAAGATAGACTAATTGAAATATTGCATTAAAATTATGGCTGAAAATTTTGGTACTGAATTTAGAAAATAATTTACAAAGGTAATGGATCGGAGGGTTTTTTTATATAGTACATTACATAAAAATTATTCATCTTCTTCTAAGATCTTCAATTTTTCTCTGTTCTGACTTTTTTTCCTTGGTAGAATTGCTGTTGTTGATCAAAGATGAGTAAAGTGTAGCCCCTAAAGACATCGAGTCAATTGAAGAGACAGAATGTAAGGAAGGGTAGTCTCCTCCTATAATAACCACATTTTGTGTCTGAAAATTAAGTATAAAAAGTTCTTAGAAATATAATTTTCAATCAATAAACTTTACTAATGCAAAAGAGTTTTATCCCTCCCGAGCAAAGCGAGGGAGGAAGTTTAGAAATTTCATTATAGCTCATTGGAAAATGGGGTGACGTCATGTGTCCGTCTGTCACCACATTTTACGCCCAAACCAGTGGACCTAGAGGGCTGAAATTTGGCAGGAATAATCATCATATTAGTGACTTTTACCTCAGGTAATTTTCATCCACCAAGCAAATCTTTTTTAAAAGGAGAGATCAACAAAGTTTTCTTAAATATTTTTAAGTATGCCTTGTGACATTAAGTCATTTTTTAGGCCCACTGTTAATATTGAAATATTAAAAAATCTCAATTTATCAAAAAACTCATGGTTTGTAAGTTTTCCATAAAAAGTACTTCTAAGTGGCAGCAAGTTTTTCTAACCTCAGTTTCGCTACCACAAACATCATTTGCATGTGAAGTTCCAGAGCTCCATAATCTTTGGAATGCATCAGTTGTGTATGGGTTAAAGTCTCGAAAATTGGAAGTTACATTTGCCTTGGTCAAAATTCCGGCTGGAGGTGGGAAAAGACTTCCAAAATTTCCACTAATGGGTTGTTGATCTGTTGCACTTCCAACTTCACTACTTTCATTGCTAAAAAACCTTCCTTTAGCTTTTTGCTTGTGAAAAATGCAAATCCAGACTGCTATGAGGATACATTGAGCCACTAAAAACAATGTGGCACCCATTGCAATAGCAAATGTGTTTGTATTGTCCTGAAAATTGAAATATAGCAGAGTGCTTTTTAGATTATACTTTTGTTGGATTAGAGAGATCAACCAACCGATCGATGATTGCCAACATCTTGACATTCTTGTTCATCCTCAACATTCCCAATACTCCAATCGGAAGATGACTCTGATGGCTGAGATTTTTTCATGGATTTGTCTCCCAATTGGAATTTGTCACTAATGTGAATAACACTGGCCACCATAATATTTTCTCCATCCTTTGGCTGCAATTCAGCCTCACGTTTTTTCCTTCCAAATGATGCCAGACGTTGAGAATTGCCGTTGAAGTCGGTGACATCACATTGGACCGGATCACAACGTGGAATACATGGAGTCACCTAAAAATAGTTTAATTTTGAATGGATTTCCTATTTAAAGAATCTTGCTTAAGTCACTTACCAAAGCTCGAAACTGAACTACACTTGATGTGGGAAATTTGAAAGCATCAAAATATGCTTGGAGAATCTGACCTGTTCCATTTACTTCCTGAACAACACCAATCAAGCTGTAGTCTGTTGGACAACCTAAATAGGAATTGAGAACTTTAGTACCAAAGTGTTTTGTCATGACCGACGAATGAGCCAAAAAGCAGTGGTTAGTTAGGAATGATATACTTTCAAATATATTTAGATAGCACACACGGATTCTGATATTTAGATTTAAGTTTTACCTTTATGATACTTTAGTATTTTGATCACGCAACTTTTCTATGCTCGTTTGATCCCCGAGTGCTCTTGATCAGCACGCTACTGTTTCACATGCCCATAAAAAGACATAATGTGTACCTTAACATGTTGTCTAGTTATTTTCCCTTGTGCTTAGACATAAGACACTAAGGCAGATAATTAGAATTGGATTTAAGTTTAGAAATAAAGTATCAACTAACTCCCAAGTAAGTATTATGAGCATTTTTACATCAAGCCTTTTATTCCTATAATATTCATCAAATTATGAACTTGTCGAATTACGAACTCATCAACCTCTAAACTAACCTAACCTAACCCAACTTAACCTAACCAAACCAAACCAAACTTAGCCTAACCTAACCTAACCCAACCAAACCTAACCTAACCTAACTTAACCTAACCCAACCTAACCTAACCTAACATAACATAACATAACTTAATAATCTTGTCAATACTGACTCATCAGGAGCACAATCAACACCTTAATCACAGTCCCACCATGGAAGTCGATGGTCACTGTAGATTACTATTACTCTGACTGAGGGTGCCTTGTTGATTGTTTTGCAACCGGGGTTGAAAAATTTCTGGAATGGACTCTGGGGATTGAACCCACAACCTTAGATCTTTGTTCTCAGTCAGATGCCTATGATCTCTCAGCCATATTGGCGACCCCTTAATATCCACCGATTTCCTACACCTCGAGGTCCGGATTCTATACCTGGTCCTAAGCCCCATCAACGTAATGCTCCACTCATGGAAAAATTATTCATTCTGTACTAAAAATTCGTGCTGTAAAACCTCTTAAAAAGTATTGTAATTATGATTCTAACTATTGTAAATAGCAAATGATAGAGTAAAATAAGGAATGTTATGTAAATAAATTAAAAATCAAGAAAGCCAAGTTCTTTGATTGGCAGCTTTGAGTTTTGATTTTGCCATGAGCCCAAAACTTTGAATCTATTCTTACCTATTGCATCAACTAGAAGTATTTCACTTGCATCTATTCCGTCTGAAGCAATCAATTCTCTAACAAATATTTCATATGGACTTGTCATTCGATCAACAATTTCGAATCGTAGTGCAAGATGGTCGCCTACTTGAGCTGTTGCAATATCATTTCCATTCCTGTACATTGAAAAATTAAGTTTGATTAATTTCCTGAAGTCAAAAGAAAAAATAGATCAAGGATTAAACCTGTCAGTTATTCTCATGGTGATGTTTGGTGATTGTACAATTGTCTGCTCTGTTTCTGTTTGACTCAGACCCTCATTTATGTCCAGCTTTGGGTGTTAAAAAGTTTTAAAAATTAAGTATCCAATTTTTTCTTGAAATACTCACATGTGCTGCATGGCTAATGGTTTTGTTTGAAAGGTTATAATTACAACGAAGTTTCAGGCCAATGTCATTTGTTGTCACCACCATGTCGTGGTGCTGAAAAATAGATGAAAAAATTATAATTTTTTCAAGTACACCTTTGAGGAACACTTAGGTGGGCAGTATTTGTTGTTTGAGGCAACCCATGGTCAAAGGTTTCGTGGGATTTGGGGCCTGAATTTGAACCCAGACCCTCAGATTCCCCAGCCTGATGTGATGAGGCCAAGGCAATCCCTATGTATGATATATCTTTGGATTATCAACAAGCCAAGGCCCATAATTTCCCACCCATTTTTTAGCTGACTCCCCCTCAGTCTCAGTCTTGGGGTGGAGCCTCTCTGGAGATGGATTGAGGGGATTCCAAATTTAGACGATGTCTGGTTTGGCTGTTCATTTTTTAAAGAATTGTAAATCTAGATATTTTCCTGAAGGAGAGAGCTTTTGCTGATTATTTCATAATGGGTATGAAGTATTATGGGAAGAAGAAAATCTGAATTGAACCTGAGGGTCTTGTAATCAAAAAATTTTGATACTTTGATGAAAGCAACATTACAAAATTTGAGATCTATGTACCTGGATAATAATATCAGTAGCAAACTTTCCAGGTGTTTCCTGATTCACTTCACAATTCAGATCCTTATATCCAAGGTAGAGTTGAAAGTCTAGGCGATTCTCAACTCTTACTTTGCATGAATTAGGTCTTGATTTTCCATACATTTTGCCATTGAAGATCCGATTTGTGCGGACACGAGCCACCATGTACGACCCCTGAAATTTCAATTTCTTGTCTAGAATATGGCCTTGATTGAAATTGGGAAAATTGATCTAAAAATTCTGAAGAATTATTCAAGAAATCTTATTTGAATCTCTCATTTGCAAAACCTTAACTAATTTTTAATTGACACAGTTTTTCAAGCGAATAAGCAAAGTAATGGAAAAAGGCAGCATCATGAAGAAACCACCCAGGCAAATAGACATCTTGGAAAAAACGGTTCTATTGTTCCGGAAAATGACTTAACCAGCCAGTTGAGTTGTTTGTTTGTACAAAACCAACGGTTCCATGCCCAATGACATTTAAATAGAAAAGAATCTCAATTTGATAGAAACACGTGTTACGCTATTAATGCCATTCAACTTGAATGACTAGACGACTATGAAAGGTTTGGAATAAAATTGACAATAAGAAGCTTGAAATTATCTTGCATAAACTGTCTGGGAACAAACTTTTACTTTGGCCTAATATAATTTTTGAAACATTATTTTGTATGATGATCTGCAAAGGTTTTTCGATACACCTTATTTTGGCAGTTGAATCATAGAGTGAAATATTTTATGGTCATTTTGTTGCTTCTAATAGTAAACTCCATACTCTGATTGTTCCATTATTAGTAGAAACAATTTATATACTTTTTTCACTGTACATAAGATACAATATTGCATATGACATAAACACAATTGTTTACATGATTTACTATTGAATCAGCTTATGGGCAAAAAATATATAGAATACATTGGTTGTTTTAAGTGAACAGGTGAGTTCTATATTTAAGTCTTTTATTTGGAAAGGACTTCTCATAGATATCTTAAAATTTTACTTCCTAAACAACAGATCAATTAGACACTTTAAAGGTAACTAAATTTGGTCAAGAACTGTTTTGATAAGCTGATATGAATAACAAAACCACTATTTTTTGCACTTGTGTCATAAAAGATGCATAAATTATGGAATCATTATATTTTAATTTTGAATTGATTCAGAATTCAATTCAGAAGTCACAGGGTTCAATCCCACAACCTCCAGAAATTTCACCTTGGGATTTCAATTATCATTTAAAGATTCTAATCAAACCCACTGGAAAAAACCTGCTTCTGTCAGTTGAATAAATTAGTTCAGCATTGACCCTTTTCTTGATTTGTCATCTTAAATTTTGAATAATTATAACTAATTGTAACAAAATGGAATAAGGTACCTGACATTCTACAGAGACATTGTAACAAGATCCCATTTCATAAGTGGTTGCTTCTGGTACTTCAAGGTAGGGTTCTTCAATCAAAAGTAATGTAGCAGTGCTGTGGTGACTTAATCGGCAAACTTGGGGTCCTGTGTCTCCATAATCATAAGAATGGCACCTGAAAACCACAAAAAGTTAAATAAGGAGCTTTGAAAAGTAAAATTTTTCTCCTTTTTTACTCATCCATGCAGGCTATAAGTATTATTCTTTGGTGATCAATTCTTGTGAAAAATTTACTATCAGCTTTGCTGTTAAAAAAAGATATGACTGAAATTAACCATCTGACTGTATGACAGACACTTGATGTAAAAATTTCCAAAGTAATTAAAGGCAAAGAACCTTATATGAGAAGAAGAACATTACTTTTGTTAAAAGCTATTGAAAACATTCCATGCTGACCATGAAATTTTGAACTAATTTATGGTTGATGTTAGTTCTAGACCTGAGATTGATATGCAATTTCCAAAAGGGAAAAAAGTCTTTTGTCTAGTGAAAAGTTCAATTTAAAATAAACAAGAATGGATTTGGTTAATTTGTATTTACAAAGTAAAAAATAGGTTAATTGAAGTTATCCTTATCAAAAAGAGAATCAGTGAAAAGACTTTTTTGCCTCCAGGTAAAAAAAATTCATTAATATTTATGAATCATTTAATAATAATAAATTAGAATAAAGAGAATTAAACATTATTTCGTATTAACCAAAACTTTATTCTGAATTGGAAAGTGTTTCAAGATGTTTATAAAGTATATGTATATTTAACCAAGTTTGGTTGTGAAAAGTGAAACTTGCAACTTGACGTTTTCACAACCTGAAGGGGATCTTTTTTTTGAACAAGTTTCTTTTCCTGTTGACGAATTTGACTCCAGGATAAGCTCGTTTTTTGTTGGTACCAGCAACATATGAGATTTTTAGGTAGGTATTCTTATATTAGTAGCTAGGTTCAATTTCAAAAGTTCATATGTGTGAAAAAGAGAATTCAATTTTTTCAAATAAGTTCCAATAAAATCATGAAAAAGAGTGGGGGAATAATTTGCAAGTTTCTATCTGAATCAAAAAGTTAAGTGGATTGGAGGTTTCAAAAAGTCATTAAACTTCATACTTAAGGCTGAAAAAGTTAACAAGTTTGAATTTTTGAGGGGAAGTTTTTTCTCGATGATCTTAAATAGGGCCTGGGAGTTCCTTTTTTGTCAGACATCTTCTTTAACAAACCAGAAGATTTAAAAAAAAATTTGCTAACAGTTTTTATTTATGGATTAAAATCAAATAATTCAGTAAGTTTTATTTTTTGTTCAACATAAGTTTTCCATGATTAATGTTGAACAAACATCCTCATTGCCAATAGAAGAAGAAAAAACCTATTTAAGCTAGAAATAAGATGAAAACCAACATCTTTTGGAAAAATGAAATTGGCTGAAAATTGAGAAACGCCTAACTTTTTGATGAAAACTTTTGATCCTTATTTTTTTTGATGAGCAGATTTTTTAGCAATTACTTTAAATAATTGAAGATGGATTGATTGATTGACAACTTATGTTTTGAGAATTTATTATTTTGACACTTGGTTCTGACTTTCCAGCTTTTCCTTACTGCTGTTGTGTCGGAGAATCACTTGAATTATTTGATTTATGTAACTGATTTGATTGTTAAAGATTTTTTTCATGTAAAACTCTAAACCCAAACATCAATCTTGACTAAGCTGGCATTTTAAAAAAATCAAAGCTAGCCTAATTTTTTTCCAGATAAAAGACTGAGAGAGACTAAACTTCTCATTTCTAAAAGGGCAACACTCCCCATTTATATCCAATCAAAGTTCAACCAAATGAGTTTTAAACATGCTCCTGGATTGGGTCTGAGGTGTGAGACACTTTGTTTAAATAAACACGTGTAGATTGGACTCTTTAAGACAAGAAAATCTCGAATGATTAGTTAAGACTAGATTGGGGGCTCAGCTTTGGGATTAACCCGTTTGATGATTCCTTAAAAGTGGTTTATTTCATTGTTGGCTTCATTTCTAAATCTTCAGTAATTAAAGAGGAAAAAGCAGTGCTTAATTGTTGGTTTTATGAAATATAGTTTTTTATTTTTTATACCAAAACTGACGAACTGGAGCTGAAAACCTCAAAACGTCTAACAAAGGTCTTTCAATAAAATTGAGACTGATTGAAAAACGCCCAACTTTTTTTAAAAAAACCAATCGGATTTCATTTTTTCTGTATTCTTCCCAACATTGAGCAGAAATCCCTCTTTTAAGAAAAACTTATAACCAAAGATTTTATGAGCTATACTTATAGTTGAACATTACAATTATTCATCCAAGCATGAATATTGTAAGCAGCTTTTTGTCCCAAATCAAATCTATTTTCTACAAACTTTTGAAAATATTTTTCTTCTTCAATCACTTAGAATATCTATTTAGGTAGACAACAGAAACAGATTGGAAAGAAAGTGAATTGTAGTAATTGAATTATGAGAAAAGCACAATTCAACAGGTGTTATATTTACAACAATTTCCCTAGAAAAACCTTTTATTTTCACGGTTGAAAAGACTTTTAGAATTCATTTATTGAGGGGAAATGATGATCAGAAGATGCCTTTGGGAACAAAATAATCGGGATATAATTCGAATGTCTCTTTTTGTGAGAAACAAAATCATAATCAAATTTCTATCTGGGATTTACAAAAATGTCAAAATTGAATTTCCTACAAAACCTGTTGTCGTCTCAACTTAGTTTTTTAATTGTGCGAAAAATAGTTCGTGGTTGTGCTGAAAAAATTCTTATGATGTAAAAAATAGATTTTCAGTGAAAGTTTTGTAAGTTACACACTAAACATGAGGGGTGCCTTTTTCCAAGTAAATTTACTGAAAGCTAATTTTTTCTTACCTACTTAAAAAAAATTTCACATCTTTTGTGAGTAAAAAATTGTCTATTTTTTTGCCATGGAAAAAACTGTTGCCTTTTGCAGAAAAGCTAATAGGTCTTTAACATGCATGAAATTATTTTTCTCATACAGAAAAATCATCTTGAAACTATTCTGTTTAAATTTCGCAAATGTCAATTTTCAAAGGAGGTTGTATATATTATAATTTAAATATCTGCAAATTTTTTTGTGTTGCATATAATTACATCAAGTTTTTGATAATTACACGTGAAACAATAACATGGATTCTCAGACAAAATGAAAGTATAGTTAATGTTTCTAATTGGTTGTATACTTCACTTTATATTGGATCATGACCCCTTTTTCTTCTCCACTAAATTAGACTTTAACCACCCACAAAGAAAAAAACCTGGTATTAAGAGCACAACTTGCCTGTAATTTGCACTCATACATCTTATTTTGCAATCATCCACTGAGGCAACATTTTGAAATACAGAATCCACAGTCTTCAATATTCGACCTTTTACTACCTTGAATTGACAAGTTCCAGCTGGATCAACAATGCAATTGCTTTCAAAATAATCCACATTGGGCGAAGCCTAAAGTGATTTTTGTAAAAATGTCTATAAAAAGTAGGTCAATATTACAAAATCTTTTTACATTTTTACATACCTGTAGAGTTGAAATTCCTGCTGTGGAATGTCTGTCCATGTCTGAAATTGTGCATTCTCCAGTTTGAGAGTCAAAATTTGCAGATCTAAATATGAATGCTTGATCAATTGGAATAAATTTGGCATCTTAAACATAGTTTACATCTAACAAATAGGCCTTGGATCAGGGTAAATGGTTTTGCTGTTGTTAATAGACTTGAACCCAGGTGTTTAAAATCTTGTTGCTCTGATATTTTGGGCACTGACTTTTTTTGCAACACATATGTTGTTTTAAATTGATATGAAAATGAAGTTGAGCAAATTTTCATCTTGATTACCTTTTGTGGTGGTGATTGTTTGAAAAAAGGTGAAAGTTATATGACAAAAAATTGCAAATAATTGTTGCCCTTTCGCCTGATCCCGCTCGTTTGCCGGAAATCAATCATTCAAAAAGAAGTTTTCTTGAAATTAGGGCCTGTTTCTTTAACTCAGTGTTGCCAAAAAAGCAGCATCTTTGAAAATGTTAAATTAATAATCAAATCTTGATGTTACCGGCACAAAAACGTAGTTGTTGAGATGCAACTAGCTAAACAATCTTCACGCCGTTCAAATCTTCTTGTTTTTTGAATATAACCAGGCTAAAAATAAACTTTTCTCAATATTTTTAAATAGCTTTAAGAATTCAACTAAATTTTTACCAGCATGTGACCTTTCACCCTTTCAAATGCCCATGGAGCATCTGGACATCTTTGGTTGGAACCCCGAAGACAAATTTTTTGGGCGTACAGGGTGAAGACAGGAAATTGGGAAGGTGACAAAGATTCTGGAATAGTTTAAATTCATTCTTTAATAGACATAAATATTTTGTATATGAAACATGGTCAACTCCACTTCAAGGGTAAAATATAGAGACCAAAATAGACCAGACACCAACACACTTTTGACCCACAGTAATAAGGAGCCAGCCCGCCTTTGACCTGGATATTTTTTGACCCAACCAAATGACATTTTTTTATCTGAAGGGAAAAAATTGGGATTTTTGTAGGAAATTTTTGAGATGCTGAGGTAGCTGACCCAACCTGACCCAGGTCAAAAAATTTTACCCGGACCCATAACTAGTAAAGTAGCAAAATAACTATTCACAAATCAATATCTAAGGTATTAGTGCAGCAAAAAGTACCTTATCGTCATTAAAATCATATTTTCTATGACATGTAATACATCAGGTTGTTTGAGACTTTACTTTTTACATTTCCAAACAGAATATAGAGCAGGGATTGCCAAACTCCAAGGTTACACAGCACTTGATTGATTGCATTTGATGTGTTATCCCTCCCTAGCGAAGCAAGGGGGAGTTAAGAATTTAACATATTCCCCACATGGATGGCTCAAAAGTTACCAACCAGGTTTTTGGTATTACGCTTAGAAGTTGAGATATTGAAGTTCAAAGTTTTATATTTACATCTTTAAAAGCTCCCATAATTTAAAGCTAGAGAAAAGTTTAAAAAATGATATTTTTTGTTGAAACATTTTGCTAAAAATGTTGTCTTATAAACTTTTCTCTAGCTTTAAAATTGACTGAGCCATGAATTTTTTTAGTTGGCAGGCCGCTAGGATGGGCTAGGTATTTATCCCTGAACAAAAAATACCTATCTACTTAATTTTTAGTTAAAGGAAACTTTAACCCACAGTTATCAATACCATAAGAAGCCCTAATGAAAAAAAATTACAAAATTCTATTAAAATTTATTTTTGGTTCTGGTGAAATAAATGCAGAAATAGTAAACCTCTATTATTCTGCAGAAACCTGCCCAGATGCTTCAGGATGGTCCATATTGGCAGAATCCTCTAATATAAGGTATCAATCCTAGGTAGACTTTTTTCTGCTGGAAGGCTCAAATTTTTTTTATTGGAGCCCTGATTTAAATTTTTTCTTTGCCAATTCAAAATAATATCTATACAACCCAAATTTTTGGAGCAAAAGCTTGGAGTCAATCTTTGTGTTGAAGTTTCTATATTTGTATCAGTATTGTAAACTTTTCCCTTCCAATTAAGCAATTGTAGAAAACAACTGAGCCGATTTTTATCTGAAATATTAAATTCAGATACCAGAACACAACAATATTGAAAAAGTCAACTTTCTCTTATCTTTTTCTCTGATTGGAATAATAGCTTTTTCAATTTAAAATTTATGGTATATATAGGTATTCTTCAAATTTATTTTGTTCTAAATTTCTTTATTTTCATTATTCCTTCTGAAATTGAAAGGGTTTGTTTTTTCTCATGAAATTTACAATTTTTTCCATATCTACTAAAATCAACCTTATTGCCAATTATAAAAATCTTCAGGCAACGGTAAGAAAAAGTCGGCGAAAAATAACTTTTTATGTCAGACAAGACACATGCTAAAGCACAACCACAAAAATCCACCCTAGGTGATTCAAAAAGAAAATATTCAACTTTTGTCAACTTTCAAAAGTCACCCTGTAGGCTTTAAAACCATATAAAAACCATATGAGAAACAATAGCAACTAGGACTTTGTTCTACGCAGAGAGAAAATTTCCAACATTTCCTCTCATTTTTTCCTGTCTGAGAAGATTTTATTCTTCTTAAGACAAAGATTATATGTTCAACTTTAATTTTGGAAAATAAAAGTTTCAAGATAAAAATTGTATTTTAGGCCAAGATGCCCTCTTGTCCTGCACGGTCATCCTTGCAACGGTAACATCTGGATGCTCATTTTCTCTAGTAATGGTTTTGGCCCAAGGTGAAATTTCTTCAAACAAGCTCAAAAAAGTACAGTTATTTTGTAATTGGTGCAATTTAACTCTAACATGATCGATTGACCCAAAAATTTAAGAAAGTTTTTACCAAAGTTATAATAAAAAATAAAAAATTTCCATAGTTTGTAATATTAAAGTGATGACAGATTTTGTATTGTTGGCTCAAGTACAAAAGAATTTATGACACTTTGTTGAAAAGTGTAAAAAGTGAAACTTTTTTTCAGGTTTGTGTTCCATTTGAAAGTAAAATTTATTTACTTTTTTACTTTTTGGGGTCACGATGTGACTTAGTGTGAGAAATTTTTTCTAGCAACACTCTTATTTTGGCTTCACTCTCTTTCCTTTGTCATTCATTGTGAGAGAAAATTGGTAACAAAATACAATCTTGTTTGTTGATCGTCAAAATGAGGCCCAACATTGCAAATCTCTGAGTTTTTGTAGCCAGATTTTCTGCAATGCAGAATTTCAATTGCTACAGAAGGGCTCGATTCCACACAGCCACTAGTACTAAGTGGAAATTTTTTAATTCTAAACAATATCAGAAGTCAGGGAATTTTGAAAAGGAGATTAAGGTGTCTAAAATGCACAAGATAATTGTTATGCATTAAGGTTCAAAGTGTAAAACTAATGTTGGAATTCATAAGGCAAAGCAGTGCAATAATGCATTTAAAAAAATCTCAAAAATAAAGCTCCTGCCATTCATCCTTCAACATATAATATTGGCAAGAAAATTTGAAGATCATTGTCAGAGACTTCAAAAATTTTTCTTGATAAAAAAATTTCTGGTCTA
>Ga0194133_10006257_pt1 | contig 14738 bp, 15 predicted proteins | sample TA2KigOf40mmetaG_FD_155448 | JGI IMG/M metagenome (GOLD analysis project Ga0194133, IMG submission 155448) | Freshwater microbial communities from Lake Tanganyika, Tanzania - TA2015055 Kigoma Offshore 40m | ecosystem: Environmental > Aquatic > Freshwater > Lake | place: Tanzania: Lake...
CCGACCATCTTCTGTTTTTGCTCTGCCTGCTGTTGCCCGGACTAAGCCTTGCAGCACCGCACCGCGCAGTTTTGTCAGCAGAACCCGCAGTATCCGAGACTGTGGGCGCTTCGCAGCATTCAGGTTTGCGCGCCGTCGGCATGTATGCGCTTAAAGTGGTGACGGCCTTTACGTTGTCGCATTCCATTACGCTCGCAGCGGCTGCACTCGACTGGATTGCCCTGCCAGACAGGCTTATCGAGTCGGCGATTGCAGCGTCCATCATTGTCTCTGCACTGCTCAATCTGCGCGGTGGTGAAGGCAGACAGTCATGGAAACTCGCACTGGGTTTTGGCTTGATTCACGGGATGGGCTTTGCGAACGGACTTCGGGAGTTAGGCTTGTCGTCGTCGCATTTCATCGAAACGCTGGTGGCTTTCAATCTGGGTGTGGAGTTCGGTCAGCTGGTCGTGGTGTTGGCGGCTGGTTTGCTTCTATGGCCGGTGCTGAGTAATGAGCGTGTGGTCAGCCTGATTCAGCGCTGGGGATCGATCAGTATTTTGCTGATGGCTTGTGTTTGGCTGGCGGAACGTTTGCTCGGGTAGGGTGGTGTGCACCGAAGGCCAGAGGAATTTCGCGCCAACCACCCATCATGTCTTCGACAGCGCCTGATCAATATCCCAGAGAATGTCATCCACCGATTCAATCCCCACCGCCAGACGAATCAGATCCGGTGGCACACCAGCCGCGATCTGCTGTTCTTCCGACAGCTGTCGGTGCGTGGTCGATGCGGGATGAATCACCAAGGTCTTGGCGTCGCCAATATTGGCCAGATGGGACAGGAATTCCACATTCTCGATGAATTTTTGTCCTGCCTCTGCACCGCCTTTTACGCCGAAGGACAGCACAGCACCTGCGCCACGGGGCAGGTATTTTTTGGCCAGTTCGTGGTACTTGTTGTTCTTCAGTCCCGGGTAATTCACCCATGAGACCTTGGGATGCGAGGACAGATACTCGGCGATTTTCTGCGTATTGCTGCAGTGACGTTCCATGCGCAGGTGCAGAGTCTCAACACCTTGCAGCAACATGAACGCATTCATTGGCGAGAGCGCAGGACCGAAGGTGCGCAGTCCTTCCATACGGCATTTCATGGTGAAACCAAAGTCACCAAAGGTTTCATAAAAGCGCACGCCGTGATAGCCGTCTGAAGGCTCGGTCATCGTGGGAAATTTGCCATTGCCCCAATTGAATTTGCCTGACTCGACGATGATGCCGCCCATGGTTGTGCCATGACCACCCAAAAATTTCGTTGCCGAGTGCATGACCACCGCTGCGCCCCACTGAAATGGACGGCACAGATAGGGGCTGGCGAAGGTGTTATCGATGAAGAGGGGTAGATCCGCTTGCGCTGCGATCGCCGCGACTTTTTCGATGTCTAGCACGTTCATGGACGGATTGCCTATCGTCTCCGCGTACAGCAGTTTTGTTTTCGGCGTGATCGCGCGGGCGAAATTTTCCGGATCATCCGAGTCTACAAAAATCGTATTGATACCCAGCTTGCGGAAATTCACGTGCAGCTGTGTATGTGTGCCGCCATAAAGCGTGCGTGCAGCGACGATCTCGTCACCTGCTTCGCACAGATTGAGCATGGCAATCATCTGCGCTGCCATGCCGCTGGAGGTTGCGACTGCAGCGCGACCATCTTCCAGCGCTGCCACGCGCTCTTCCAGCACCGCCACGGTGGGGTTGGAGAGCCGCGAATATACATTGCCGAAGGTTTGCAGATTGAACAGACTCGCCGCATGATCTGCACTGTCAAATACATAAGAGGTGGTCTGATAAATCGGTACTGCCCTGGCGCCGGTAGCGGCGTCGGGTATCTGACCTGCATGGAGACAGAGCGTATCGAAGTCGTAATCGTGATCTTTGGACATGGCGTAAATATGAAAAAGTCAAACGGGCCGGCGAGATGAAATGATGCGCGTATTCACACCGAACCAGCCCAGACCACCGAACAGACGGGCGTATTCGATCTTCACGCAGCGATTCATGACCACTTCCAGGCCTGCGGTTTCAGCAATCCGACCCGCTTCCTCGTTGATCACCCCGATTTGCAGCCAGAGTGCTTTCGCGCCGATCGCAACGGCCTCTTGTGCAATCGGTGCGCAGTCGTCGCTTTTGCGAAATACATCGACGATATCCACTCTCTCTGGAATGGATTTCAAATCAGGATAACAGCGCTCCCCTAGAATTTCGGGGTATTTCGGATTGACGGGTATGACTTTGTAGCCATGCTCCTGCATATACTTGGCGGCGAAATAAGACGGCCTGAACCAGTCTGCCGATAGCCCGACTACGGCGATTGTATGACTGTCTTTGAGAATGCGGCGCAATTGCGCAATCGTGCTCATGGTGTTGTCTGCTCCGAAAAAAGAGGGTGCACAGCAAGGACCATTGTAAACACTCCCGCCCCGTGTGCATCCCAATCTGCAAAAGCCGATCGTGCCACAAAGGTTTCCGCATTGATTGAATCAGTGCTTCCTTCGCTTGCCCATGCAGTTACATTTATTGCAATTTTGAGCAATAGGATCGAATAGGGGCTGCGTTGACAGTTTTACCATGCTATGTTTCAATTAAGAAACATTGGGGAACTCTTGCTGCCATCTCTCAGGCGGTATCAGAAATTCCAGTCCACTCACCCTCCGAGGATAGGTCGCCCGCATGCGCCAGCCGAATCCCATCATTGGCAACAGCCACCCGGTGCGCGAGATCCGCAAGCTGATCGAGACCATCGCGGATTCGCCTGCGACGGTGATGATCAATGGCGAATCCGGTACCGGTAAGGAACTGGTCGCGCAGGCACTGCATTATCAGTCGCCGCGCGCTGACGCCAATTTTGTACCGCTCAATTGCGCGGCGATTCCCAAGGAGCTGATGGAAAGCGAGCTGTTTGGGCATCGCAAGGGTGCGTTTACCGGCGCACTCACAGATCGCATAGGACGATTCGAGCTCGCCCATGGCGGGACGCTCTTTCTGGATGAAATCGGCGACTTGTCGCTCGATATGCAGGTCAAGCTCTTGCGCGTATTGCAGGAGCGTACGGTCGATCCTGTCGGTTCATCGCGTCCTGTAGAAGTCGATGTGCGCGTGGTCGCTGCAACGCATCGTGATCTTGAAGCGGAAATTTCGGCAGGTCGTTTTCGCGAGGACTTGTATTACCGTCTGAATGTATTGCCCGTCATTACGCCGCCCTTGCGCGAGCGAGGTGACGACATTCTGCTGCTGGCAAAACACTATGCCGAGAAGTTCGCCTACAAGAGCGCGCCAGTTACCTTCTCGCCGGATTTTGTCGAGGCGCTCAAGGCTTATGAATGGCCCGGCAATGTGCGCGAACTCTCCAACCTGATTCATCGATTCTCTACACTGTTTTCCGGACAAAAGCTGTCGTTGCGCAGTGTGCCTGCAGCTATGCTGCCCAAAGGTTTGCAGAAGTTACAGCTTGAGCGTGGCGAGGCGCCAGAGGAGACTCACGAGCCGCACGCAGCCGATTTGTTGCAAATGTTTGCTGTCGGTGACAATGGCGCCGCGCTATCCGAAGCAATGACCACTGCGGAACCCGAGCACAATCACGTGGAAGACATCATCCTGCTGGCCCAGGGTGGGCCGGTATTGCCGCCTGAAGGTCTGTCGCTCAAAGAGCGCATGGCAGAAATCGAACGTGCCTTCATCGAGCAGGCGCTGGACCGTTCGGACGGCAATGTCTCGAAAACTGCGCGTCTGCTGAACCTTCAACGTACCACACTGATCGAGAAAATCGATAAATACCGGCTGCGTTCTGCCTGAGCGGGCTTGATCGTCGCCATGTAAATCCTCAACTCTCGGCTCATCATGGATATTGCAAGTCTTGTTGGTGTTGTAGGCACGCTGCTACTCATTGCAATTGCGACCGGTGGCGACTTGCTGCGCTTCATCGATTTGCCATCGATACTGATTGTTTTCGGCGGTACCTTCCTCTGCGTGCTCGCAAAAAGCTCAGTATCGGAATTTCGCGATGCCTACAAGACTGCACGCGAAATACTCACCAGCCAGCCTACGCCACTGCCAGATTTGATTGATGAGCTGGTCGAGATAGGGCGTATCGCGCGCTATGACGATCGCTGGATGATTACGCTCGAGGACCGCGAATACACCGACCCTTTCATTGCAAAGGCGGTTCGTATGTGGGTCGATGGCATCGAGCATGGTGTACTCAAGGATGCCCTGCTGCGTGAAATTGCCGAGGTCAGATTGCGCTTTGACAACGCGCGTGATTTTTTCAGCTACGCACAAGAGCTCGCGCCCGGCATGGGCATGATAGGCACCTTGCTCGGTCTGGTACTCATGATGGGTAATATGTCGGATCCGCGTTCGATCGGGCCTGGCATGGCAGTGGCCTTGCTGACTACGCTCTATGGCGCGGTACTGGCCAATGTGCTGCTGGGTCCGCTGGTGCAAAAAATCATGGGGCATGGCAAGCGCGTTCGACGTAACTACGAACTGGCCATGGCCGGTGTCCTGTTCATACATCAGGGAGGTGATCCTCGTTTGCTGCCGGATCTCTTGCTGGGTAACATGGCGCCCCAGCCAGTCGAGCCCGAGGCACCGATCGCAAACGATGCCGAGGCCATTGCGGAATGAATACGGCGGCAGTAAAAGCTGAAGAAGAGCCGGCAAAGATCGTCTCGTTGTTTGACGCTGCAATGCACGAAGAGGACGAGCAGCCAAAGCGCCACGGCTCACCCTTGTGGATGACGACCTTCGCGGACATGATCACGCTGCTTCTGGCGTTCTTTGTCCTCATCCTGTCTTTCTCCGATCTGAACGTCAATCGTTTCAAGGATGTCAGCGGCTCGCTGCAAAAGTCGCTTGGCAAGCAGGATGCCCTACCCACGGTGGTCGCGCCACCCGCCGAAACCCAATTGGTGGCTGGACCCACGGAAGAAAAAGCACCCCTGCCCGAGCAGCTTGCACGTGATCTGGGCACATTGCAGAAATCACTTTCGATGGATCTGGTCGGTAAAAAAGTGCAGCTGCGTGCAGAGAATGGCAAGCTGGTCCTGCAATTGCCCGCGCGTGGCAGTGGCATCTTGCCACAGGAAATGGTGGACTTGTATGGTCGCATTGCCGATGCTCAGGCGCAGGTGGAAAGCCGGGTTGAAATACGCGAGGGCGGTGAAGAAGACGAGCAGCGCAACGACACAGCGCGCCAGCTCAAGCAGCTGCGCGAGATGCTGGCCAGCGAAATCGCCAAGGGTGAGGCGCAGGTCGAGCGCGATGGTGAGCGCATCGTCATTCGCATGGTGGTGCAAGGTAGTTTTTATTCGGGTAGCGCGGATCTTTCACCCGACTTCATGCCCATGCTGACAAAAATTGGTCGCAGCATTTCAGCGGCTGGCGGGCGTATCACGGTGGAAGGACACACGGACGACATACCGCTCAGTGGTCACAATCGTTATCGCTCCAACTGGGATTTGTCGGGTGCACGTGCCGCATCAGTCGCCGACTATCTGACCGAACAGGCAGGTGTGCCAAGAGAGCGGGTAGTCGTGCGTGGTATGGCCGACACCAAGCCTCTGGCTCCGAATGACTCGCGCGAAGGTCGTGCCAAGAATCGCCGAATTGAAGTGCTGGTCGATGCATTTGGCGCCTGAGGAAGTGCTGATATATCGCCATCCAATAATTTCCTGCCGATGACATTGGTATCAGGATGCAGCCTGCATGCGTTGGCCTCTCGGGCGCTGACATTCATGCCAAGGCATGAATGTCTGCCTCGTAGATTGCGAGCAAAGTCATTATAAAAATTCATCAGCGTTTTCAGCAGATTGGTCGCCATGTCGGAAAAGGTGGTGTAGCGTTGAGAGATCGATGTAACAAACAGCGTCTGGTCGCTGCTGCGCTGGGTGAGCAGGATTTGTTTTTCGGCATATTCGCCGCGGAATGATTTTTTGATGTCGTCGGTCATTTTGGTGATGATAAGCTCCTTGGACATGACAATCCGGAAAACTGCTTTCCCGCTTCTGTCTACACGGTCTATGTAGATTATCTGGTCTGATTTTGGGTCTTGAAAAAATTTTCCGACGTCATCCTGGGTCATCTTGTTCAGATCCAGATCAGGTCGTGATAAAGGCGGGTATGAACCGAAATAACGAATTCGGTTCACATCCAAAATATCAATCGTACCGTTGGCACGGAGCGTGGCCTGAGCAGGTGCGTAGAGGGCCTGATCGGCGAATTTTTCTGTACTCACTCCGAGCATCGTGACAGGTGGGGTGACTCCTTCGGGGAGTCCGATTGTGCTGCTGAGCGCTTTGGTCGCATTCAGTTGACCAAGACGCGTCATGGCATCACGCCAGCTTTGCAGTTCCGTAGCGTTGCTTGGTACGGGAAATGTTAATACTCGTGATGGAGGGAGAGTGTCGTAATCCAAGAAGCCTGAAGCGTTACGAAAATACAGTCTGTAGTTGACAGGTTCTCCGGCTGAATTTCTGACAACTACCATGTCATTCGGGAAATAACTCACAGATTCATCGAATTCCAAGGGACTAGGCCCTGTAATCCAATCGGCTGAATTTGAAGACCCACTGCCAATTTCGACCGCGCGGGTTTGTGACAGATAGACATAACCCTTGTAGGTATCAATCCCCGCAGACTGCAGAAGTGGTTCGGCTGCATTCAACTGGATCAGCGTGTTGATGTAATTTCTCTCTTCTACCAGACCTGAGTCGGGTGCTCCCAGAAAATTCACGGGGGTGCTGCTCGAAAAATTTGTGTCAAAGACATCTCTGGCTGTGGAGATGGTTCGTCTGGGCACGGGTACTTCTATAACCCCGAGAACGCTGTTTGACAATCCCAAATCCGGAGAGGAATCCCAGGCCGCAACCCTATCCGGAAAAAGCGCAATCTCCTCATTAATCAGCTCAATCGCATCAACGATCTTGTCCAGATTGTCTTTCTCTGTTTTTAGTGAACCGAAAAGCTGAGAGGCGGTGTACCCAAGTGTGCCGATGACCTGATTGGCGAGGTTGATGCTTTCCAGATCGGTCGCAGCGGTGATGTTGGTCTCGGTGTTCTTGAGTTCCCAGGGCGTGTCCAGTCCCTCGGAGATGACGATGTTTGGCATGCGGATTCCTCTGGGGGTATCGGATGATCTGTTGCTGACAGGTCACTGATAGTGACGTAATCAGATCAAAAGTTCCTGCAGCAAGAATGGACACGACCGGCGCGGGTGGCCGGTCGTTTCAGGAAGGTAGCGGGGGAAAAGTTGCGCGATTGCGACATCGCGCTGGGCAGATGTTTACTCGGTTTTGCTACCGGGTTTCGCGTAAGAGGGTACGCCGTCGACCGAGGCGGCGGCATTTGGTTTGGATTGCTGGCGGTTGTAGGAAACCGCGCGGTCTTTGTCTTTGCCGCTTTCGCGCTCGCGGGCAAGTTCGCGTTCGCGAGCGAGTTCACGTTCACGGGCGAGTTCTCTTTCTTTTGCAGCTTCACGCTCCCGCACCAGTTCGCGTTCTTTGGCGGCCTCACGCTCCCGTATGCGTTCCCTTTCGCGGGCGAGTTCGCGCTCTTTGTCCTTGATTTCCTTGTCCCGGCGGGCGTTGGCGGCCGCCAGCTCCTGAGCAGCTTCTTTTTCGCGCTGCTTTTGCTGTGCTGCTATCGACTCAACATCTTTTTTGATGACATCGACATTCGATACCGAGCCCTGCAGACTATTGACCTGCGATGACAATTCTCGCACTGCGCGTGATTGCTCTTTGAGGAGCGCATCAAGGCCGCTCAGCTGATCGAGCAGGGCGGCTTCATCGCTCTCTGCTTTGGCAGCCGTGATTTTCTTCACGTTGCCTGCTTTGCTGGTAGCCTGAGCCGTTTTGGTCGAGGTATTGGTTTTATCTGCACCCTCGGCTTTTTGCTCGGCTTTTTGATCAGATTTTTGTTCGGTTTTTACCGCTGCTTTTTCGGATTTCGCAGGTGGCGCTTTGGCCGGTGCGGCGGGAGCCGCAGGTGCCTCGGCCGGGGCAGCTTCCTTGCGGGAGGGGAGTTTGCCCGAATCAACCAGACGCGCGATCTTGTCCTCGATGGCTTGCTGTACGGATTGCGTGTTCTCCTGCTTGAGGTTCAGCTCTTCGAGTGCGGCATGAATGTCGTCCATGGTTTCCATGCGCCGTTTGAGATCAACCGCACGCTTGCCCACGGCCAGCAGCATCTCGTCCAACTGCTCAACCTTGCCATGCAACTGCACGGTCATGAAGCTGAAGGTGCCTGCGGTGCCCACCAGGACTGCGGCGGCCAGCGCAAGAACGACCTTGGCTTGCATGCTGGTTTTTTTTGCGCCATCGATGAGCTTTTCGGCCGCCTTGTTGACGTGAGTGCCGGTGGTCGCAACCGCAGAAGCGGAGCGGTTGGCGACCTCGGCAGCATCCAGCACGATACCCATCAGCGATTCGAGCTGCTGCGAGGCCGAGCGATTGTTCTCGACCAGAATTTGTACTGCCTCAAGTGCGCGCTTGGCGGTATCCTGCGGCACTGCGATGGTGCCATCGGGCAGGACAGTGTCTCCGCTCATGGCGGCATTCGTAGCGGCAGCTTCCTCTTCGCTTAATGCCGGTGGCGGCGGTGCGGGCGTAAAACCATCACCGGCGGCTGCCGAGCCGGCCTGTTCGTCTTTGGCGTCGTCGCTCATCGTCCTATCCGTTTCCCAAGTCTCTTGACTGCGTCTTCAAGTACATCCAGCTGCGCGCTCACCTTGGAGGTCATTGCGCCCAGATTTTGTATGCGTTCTTCCAGGTGTATCGACAGCACCCAGGGGGCTGCGTTTTCTTCGGTCATGAACACCATGTCCGGCTCGGTCGGTTCCTGCACGGCTTCTGCCGTGGCCGACTCATCTTCGACATGCGTGTCTTGTTCGCCACTACCGGCAGCATCAGGGATATCGGCCCAGTGATCCTGCAATTTCCGCTGGTCAGACGGACCTTCACCATCTTCACTCTGACGTACCAGCGCTTTGCCTTCTGCGTCACGCATGTCGCGAATCTCAGACGGACCCTCACCATCGCGCGCACCTGCCGTTATCTGCGGGCCATCGGCATCTCGCATGGCGCGCGCATCCGAAGGACCCTCACCATCGCGCGCACCGGCGAGTACTGCCGTGCCGTCGGCGTCGAGCATGGCGCGCATGTCGGAAGGGCCATCAGCTTCGCCCGCACCGCCCTCGGCGTCGTGCATCTGCCGTATCTCGGCGTCACCGCTACCATCACGCAGCGATCTCGTATCTGAAGGTCCGCCTTCCTGATCTTTGACGGCACGCTGGTCGCTCGGTCCTTTCGCAGCCCTGGCTTTCTTGCGTGCGTGTCCCTCCGCAGCCGCGACTTCCACGTGTTCGTCAGAGCGAAAGACCTGCGATTCTTCTTCAGACATGCGCTACCTTTTTAAAAACGCGAGGCGCTCTTATCGATTCGCCGGCTGCAGCTCACGCTGCAGGGGTTTCACTGGTCGTAGCCAGGAATCTGCCGGTATACCGTCTTTGCGCAGGAAGGCTCTCGCCTCTTTTCTGTCCGCAAACGGCCCCGAAATCAATATGTAACGTACGCCTTTTTTCGCCGATTTGACCGTAGCAATCTTGGCACCCGACAGCGCAGGGTAAGCCGCACGCAATTCCTGCGCTTCGGCCATCGATTTCACCGCCACATGTTGCACAAAAAAGCTGCCAGTCGCTACCTCTCGGATCATCTGGTCAACCCCTCGCTCAGAGCGCGGCGCAAGCGGATCCTCCGCGGCTGCCTTGGTGGTCGAAGTGTTGGCCGCGTTTGCAGCGCTGGCTGCGGTTTCGGTCGGCCTAACGACGTCTGCGACCGGGGATGGCTTCGCCGCGCCGGTTTCACTCTTGTTAGCAGATGAATCGGCGGCAGGCGCCGGAACTGAAGTCTTTGCGTCGGCTGCTGTCGCCGAATCTGGCTTGGCCTCGGGCTGGGCGGTGGCTGGCTTGCTGGCCACCTGGGCTACGACGGTCATCAGCCAGGCCGGCAGGTTTTGCTTCAGGGTGGGCGAGTTTGCCAGCATCGGGGCGAGCCGCTGCGGGAACAGCAGCATGATCGTGCCCACTGCAACGGATAACAGCAGCACGAAGGCCAGGGTCCAGCCTAGCACCGTTTTGAGCGCAGGATTGAGCAGGGGACGCTGAGGGCTCTCGGAAAAAACGGATACCGGCTCAAGCGCTTCCTGCTCGTCGTCGCTGGCGCTTGAGGTCTGCTGCGGCTTTTGCGCGGGCAAGTTTTTCCGAGTTTTTGCATCGGACCGCTCGCGCTCGTAACCAACCGGCTCTTCGACTGGCTGCGGGATTTTGACCTCGGCAAAGCCGGTGGCGGCCAATACTTTTTTGACTTCGACTTCAAAGCCCATGGCTCGCGCCACTGTAAGCAGGGATTCGCCTTCGGCGCGTGTGGGTTGTTCCAATGGCCAGCGCAGCAGGCGTTGCCCGAAATTGTCCAGATTTTTTTCGTGTTGCGCTATGCCTGTTCGATCCATCAGCAGTATCAGTGACACATTCGCGCCGGGGAAGTCTTGAACGAGCCGTGCCAGTAGCTGCAGGTCGCGTGCGCTGATGGCTTTGGCATCATGGGCGATCAGCACGCGGCGTGGGGCAGGCGAGTTGTCACCGTTGCGCGCATCGTCCAATGAGAGTCCGCCGAGTATCTGGTTGAATCGGTCGAGCAGCGCCTCCGTGTTTTGGGGCAGAAAGACCTCGATCTGCAGATCGGGCATCTTGCGCAGTTTGTTAATGACGATACGACCGTAGTGATCAAGCATGCCGTCATGGCTGCTGGACAGCGACAGCGACAGACTCTGCTGCTGTACAGCCTGCATCACATAATCGAAACGGCGGCGATCCGCAGTGCGAAGGAAGATGCCTTCGCTGCTCACCGTGTCGTTGCTCACCTCGGGCGCGGTATCGATCATGATGTTGCCTCTTCAGTTTCCAGCTTGCCGTTTGCATCGAACTGCATGTTGGGCGGCACCTTGGGTTGCGGACGCTGCACCGGCGGCGCACCTGGCCGAACGCTGGCAAGGTTAAATATATACGCGATGACTTGCGCGACCGCATAGTACAGGTCTTCGGGCACGGGGCGCTCGAGTTCCGTAGTGAAGTAGAGCGCACGCGCCAGCGGCGGCGCCTGGAAAATTTCGATACCGTGCTTTTCTGCCTCTTCCCGGATAAGTGCTGCGACCGCATCGGCGCCCTTGGCCAGCAGTATCGGCGCGCTGTCGCCATTCGGGTCATAGGAGAGTGCAACGGCGAAGTGCTCCGGGTTGGTGATAACAACGTCGGCATCTTTGACGCGATCGATCATGCGCGCATTGGACATCTCGCGTTGACGGCGACGGATTTGCGCCTTGACCTGGGGGCGACCTTCCATGTCCTTCATCTCGTCTTTGATTTCCTGCTTGGTCATGCGCATTTGTTTCATGTGCTGCCATTTCTGGAAGGGCACATCAATCAGCGCGATGATGATCAGCGAGCAGGCCATGATCAGCGCTGACTTGGACAGCATTTCACCGGCGACTTTCATGCCGGGTTCAAAGGCCATCTTGCCCAGCGCATCCAGGGTAGCGATATTGTCTGACAGTACCCAGACAACGACGCCCGCAACGAGGAAGAATTTCAGCAAAGCCTTGGCCAGCTCGACCAGCGCCTTGGTGCCAAACATACGCTTGATCCCGCTGAGCGGATTGAGTTTGGACGCCTTGGGTGCGACAGCCTTGAGTGAAAAAAGATAGCCGCCGGTTGCACCCGAGGCAGCGATGGCGACTGCTGCCGTCAGCAGCAGCAGGGGTGCGATCAGGATGAAGCTCTCGAAAATCTCGTGCGCGAAAATCGCAGGCAATAGATTGGGCGATTGCACGATCTTGCGATCGAAATTGAAACCCGATGCAAAAGCCTCGGCCAGTTTGGATACCAGCACGCCACCGGTGAGAAACAGAAAACCGAGCGCAGCGATCGTTACCGCTGCCGCAGGCAATTCAGTAGAGCGTGCAACCTGACCTTCCTCGCGGGCCTTCGACAGGCGCCGCGAGGTAGGTTCTTCGGTTTTTTCTTCTGAGCTGGACTCTGCCATGTCAGTTCACCAGACCAACGAGATCGCGCGCGTGCAGGAAAGCCTGCGTCCACAGCCAGCGCATGCGGCCGATAATGCTCTCGAGCGCGATCATGAGAATGATAAAACCGGCAGCGATCGATGCAGGAAAGCCGACGGAGAAAATATTCAGACTGGGTGCGGCGCGGGTAATGATGCCCAAGCCGATGTTAATGAATAGCAGCGAGATCATTACCGGCAGCGAAATGAGTACGCCCCCTAAAAAAATCATGGAGCTCCAGGCGACTACCTTGCCGAAAGTGGCCTGATTCAGGATGGATTGACCAATCGGCAGGGCAGTGAAGCTATCCATGATCATCGAGATCATGATCACATGACCGCCGAACCCCAGAAAAATCATCGTCGACAAAATCACCAGAAACTGGGAAATGACAGGAACGTTACCGACGTTAGGATCAACCATGCTGGCCATCGACAAGCCCATGGAGCCCGCCATCGCCTGACCGCCCACCACAATCGCGCCGATGGCCACTTGCAGCATCAGACCCATCATCGCACCGATGAAAAGCTGGTTCACGATCTGGAAAAAACCAATCGCACTGATGGGATCGAGTACTGGCCAATCGACCATGGGGTAAATGAAAAAAGTCAGCACGACTGCCAGCATGATGCGGATCGGCAGTGTGAGTGCATCCAGCGAAAAAATCGGTGCTGTAAGCAGCATGGCCGAGATGCGCAGCATCGGCCACAGAAAAGTGTAGAAGCGCTCGACGATATCCGCGGCAAGGAGTGTCATGGCATCGTTCGGGCGCTGGCCCGGTCAGGAAAACAGCGCTGGAATGCGCTTGTAAATATCGCGGGTATAGTCCACCAGCATGCTCAGCTGCCAGCCGCCAAACAGCGCCAGCGTGATGCCCATGGCCATCAGTTTCGGGATGAACGAGAGCGTCATTTCATTAATGGAGGTCGCTGCCTGAATCACACCAATGAACAAACCGATACCCAGCGCCACCACCAGCATGGGGGAAGCGATGATCATGACAGCCCAGAGAGCACCACGACCTAAATCAACGACAGTAGCGATTTCCATTATTTATCCTTTGTAGACTCAGGGCATCGCAAAGCTCGACGCGAGCGAGCCCATCAGCATGCTCCAGCCATCGACCAGCACGAACAACATCAGTTTGAAGGGCATGGAGATCATCATGGGCGAGAGCATCATCATGCCCATGGACATGAGCACGCTGGATACCACCAGATCAATCACCACGAAGGGGATGTAAATCAGAAAACCAATCGTAAAAGCGCTCTTGAGTTCCGATGTCATATAGGCCGGCACCAGCGTGGTGAAGGGCACTGACTCGGGACCTTCAAGCTCAACCTTGCTGCGAGAAATTTCCATGAACATCGAGATATCTTCCTCGCGCGTCTGCGCAAGCATGAAGCCGCGAATCGGTGCCTCGGCGGCTGCCAGTGCCTCTTCGAATGGCATACCCTGATTCATGTAAGGCAGGATGGCGTTGTTGTACACATCCATCATCACCGGCTGCATGATGAACAGGGTCAGGAAAAGTGCCAGTCCGGCGAGTACCTGATTGGGGGGCGTCTGGCCGGTACCCAATGCCTGTCGAAGGATGGAGAACACAATAATGATGCGAACAAACGAGGTCATCATCAGCAGCATCGAGGGCAGCAGCGTGAGCACTGTCATCAGTGCCAGCAACTGCAGCGTGAGGCTGTAGGACTGTACCCCGCCTTTGCCCGTCACCACATTGACCACCGGCAGGCCCTGTGCGAAGGCGAGCGCTGGTACCAGGGCGGGCAGCAAAAGCAGCAGGGCGATTAAAAGTCGGCGTGCCATGATCAGGCCTTGTCCTTGTTTTGCGCCGATTTGAGCAGTTCGGCGAAACGCTGCGCCAGTGGCACCGTGTTTTCTGCACTGTTTGTCTGAGCTGCTGCATCAGCGGCCAGCTCTTCGGCAGACAAATAGAAGCTGGCCAGTGTATTAATTTCTTGTGGGGTGATGCCGAGCAGGATGTCCTGATCTTTCACGCGCACCAGCACGATTTTCTGGCGGGGCGCGAGTGACATGCTGTCCATGACGCGGATACGGCGTTGACCCATACCGAGCAGGTTACCGCTTTGCATACGCTTGAGCGCATAGAGCAGGATGCCCAGCAGCGCGAGCACCACGCCAAAGCTGAAAGCAAACGACAACCAGTCGGAGGCATGCATGATGATCTTTCGTTACAGGTTCTTCATGCGGTCGCTGGCAGGCACGACGCGTGTCAGTCGAATGCCGTAGCGATCATTGACCAGCACGACCTCGCCCTGTGCCACGACAGTGTCGTTGACCAGCAAATCGAGCGGCTCGCCGGCAATGCGTTCGAGTTCAACCACGCTGCCCTGAGTCAGGCGCAGCAGATCGCGGATTTTCATTTTCGTGCGACCGACTTCCACCTTGATCGCCACCGAAATGTTTTGCAACACCTCGGGATTGATGTGATGGTTCGGCGGTGTCTCCACCGCTTCAGTCACTTCGCCGTCATTCTCTTCTTCTGTCGTTACGTCACTCATGATGCATCCTCGGTAGTTAGAGGGTTTCCGGGCTGGTGGCTTTTTCGATGCGGACCG
>Ga0194133_10006262_pt1 | contig 14734 bp, 12 predicted proteins | sample TA2KigOf40mmetaG_FD_155448 | JGI IMG/M metagenome (GOLD analysis project Ga0194133, IMG submission 155448) | Freshwater microbial communities from Lake Tanganyika, Tanzania - TA2015055 Kigoma Offshore 40m | ecosystem: Environmental > Aquatic > Freshwater > Lake | place: Tanzania: Lake...
CGCGAGCGCGCAGCCACAAGCCCGGGCGAGCACGGCCCAGTCGAACATGGCCCAGTCGAACATGGCGAGGACGCGGTACACGACCATGCCGATGTCCTGATCATCGGTGCGGGTGCTGCGGGTCTCGCGGCGGCGCGACGCCTCGCAGGCAGTGGCCTGCGGGTCATTCTGGTGGAACGCGACGTCATCACCGGCGGCGGCACTTTACTCGACCCGCGCTGGCAGGCGTGGCGCGACGACACGAGCAACGCACTCGCGCGATCTCCCGCGGTGCGCGTGCTCACGCGCACGCAAATCATTGCTGCCTATGATCATGGCGTCTTCGGCGCCGTCGAAACTTTGACCGACACTGGACCCCCGCACCGATCGCAACACGGCGACCTGCCCCGCGAACGGCTGCGCGTCATTCGTGCGCGACGCGTCGTGCTCGCGAGCGGCGCCAACGAGCGACTGATCGCCTGCGTCAATAATGATCTGCCGGGCGTCATGCTGGCTGGCGCCGCCCTCGCTTATCTGCGGCGTTACGGGGTAGCGGTCGGCGAGAGTCCGGTGCTGTTCGCGAACTCCGATTGGGCCTATGAATCGGCCTTTGCCTTGCACGCAGCGGGTATCAAGCTGCAGGCCATCGTCGATCCGCGTGAAAAATCTTTGGCCGCCGATCGCGCCCGCGCGCTCGGTATCGCCGTGCACGCGGCATCGGCCATCGTCGCCATCAAAGGTCGCCGCAAGGTGCAGGGCGTTCGCATCGGCAGTCTTGACGGCAGCTCTGGTGCCGAGCTCGCCGCCGACTGCGTGTTGCTCTCGGGAGGCTTCCAACCTGAATCCGCCCTCGCCACGCAGGCTGGCGGGCAAACGCAATGGCGCGATGATCTGGCTGCGTTTGCAGCCTCGCTACCTTCAAACCTCGGCGCTGTAGCCGGTGCTGCGGCGGGTTTCTTTGGTCTGGCCGCTGCCGCGCAGCATGGCGAGGCGATGGCGGCGCAGGTGGCTGCCGAACTCGCGGCTGGCCTCGCCGCCCATCGGCAGGGCGATGCCCTCAAAGGTCATGACCCCGCGATGCCTGCTGACCCTGCAATACCCGCCGACCCCAAGGTGACGCCACTGGCCGTGATCTGGGAAGTGCCGGGAGATGGCAAAGCCTTCGTCGATCTGCAGCACGATGTAACCGTGGGCGACATTCGCCTCGCCCATCGCGAGGGCTACACGCACATCGAGCACATGAAGCGCTACACCACGCACGGCATGGCCACCGACCAGGGCCGCACGGGCGGCCTCTTGGGCGCTGCCGTGCTCGCTGCGGCGCGCGGTCAGTCGCCGGGCGAAGTCGGCCTGCCGACGCCGCGGCCGTACGTGCATCCGACATCCTTCGCGGCTCTTGCCGGTGCCGAAGTGGGCGCCCACCTGCGGCCGATCAGAGAATTCCCGGCGCATGAGGCGCAACTCGCCTGCGGCGCCAAGATGGTGACGACGGGACTTTGGTTGCGGCCACAGGCTTATTCACCCGAACCCGGCTGGGGACCCGTGTTGCGCGAATCGCGTGCAGTACGTGAAATCGCCGGCATCGGCGATGCCTCGAGTCTCGGCAAGATCGACGTACAGGGCGCCGATGCCGCGCGCTTCCTCGATTTCATCTACGCCAACCGATTCTCGAGCCTAGGCGTCGGCAAGGCTCGCTACGGCATCATGCTGCGCGAAGATGGCTTTTTATTTGATGACGGAACTACCGCCCGATTAGGGGATCGTCATTTTATTTTGACCACGACAACGGCGAATCATGGCGCCGTGCTGCAACATCTGGAATTCCATGCGCAGGTCACCTGCGCCGACTGGGATGTCGTGCTCACCGACGTCACCGAACAATGGGCGCAATTTTCGATCGCCGGCCCACGCGCGCGCGATCTGCTGCAAAAGATCATGCCGCAGCAAGATCTCTCGGGCAGCGCCGTGCCCTTCATGGCCGCCCTGCCCGCGGTGATTGCGGGAGTGCCCGGCCGACTGTTCCGTATTTCCTTCTCGGGTGAGCTCGCTTACGAAGTCGCCGTGCCTTCCGCCCACGCCAATGCGGTGTGGAACGCACTGCTCGATGCGGCGCGCCCGATCGGCGCCCTGCCCTATGGGGTCGATGCGCTCAATACTTTGCGTATCGAAAAGGGCCACGTGACGACGGCTGAACTCGATGGCAACACCACCGCCCACGATCTCGGTTTTGAGCGCATGCTCAAAGCCGAAGGCGATTACATTGGTCGAGTGCTTGCACGTCGACCCGCACTGATCTCGCCGCAACGCAAGCAACTGGTGGCGCTGCGCCCGACGACTCGCTCTGCTCGTCTCATCTGCGGCGCGCATTTGGTCGACACCTCAGATCCCAAAAACAGTCTCGGGTATGTGACCTCCAGCACGCCTGCGGTCGTCGTCGAGGGCTGGATCGGTCTCGCACTGCTGGCGCAAGGCAAGCAGCGTATCGGCAGCAAGCTGCTCGCGAGCTCGCCGGTGCATGGCGAGGCCACCGAAGTCGAGATCATCACTCCGCACTGGTTCGATCCGGAGAACAGTCGTGTCCGCAGTTGAAGTGAGCCACTTCAGCCTCGTGCAAGTTGCCCCTTGGCGCGGCCGCGAAGCTTTGCTCGCCGAGCGCCTGCAAGCCGCAGGCTGGCCACTACCGATGCTGGGCAAGGCTTGGTTTGGCGACGGCCAACGTACCGCCATGTCGGTGCGCCCGCAGCGCTGGTTGTTGCTCGATGAAACGCCCCGCAACCCGACAACGGGCAGCGCCGACTTCCATGCAGACATTCTGCAGATCGTCGGTGATGCGGGCGCGGTGGTCGATATGTCTTCGGCGCGTCATCTTTGGCGCCTGCAGGGCGCGACAGCACGCGAACAACTTGCCGCAGGATGCAGGCTCGATCTGCACGAGTCGGCATTCCCGCCTGGCCGGGCCGCTGCCACCCTGATTGCTCAGGTCAACACGCTCGTCATCGCGGCCCCCACGGGCTGGATGATGCTCGCGCCCACGTCCACCGCTCGGCACTTCAACGAGTGGTTGCAACGTATCACCGCCTGATTGCCCTTTCGGAGGACCTCCGCATGAAATCGACGCTCACCAAAAATATCTTTGTCATGGCTACGGCCTGCTCGATTTTCGTGCTCGGTGTCGGCCGCATCGCCGCAAACGATCTCAGCACTCAGGCGTAAACCATCTCCAAAGCGGCCGCAGCCGATTACTCGGCCAGCCTCAAAGCGCTGTTCGAGCATCTGCACGCCAATCCGGAGCTCTCGTTCCAGGAGAAAAATACCAGCGCGAAGATCGTCGAAGAATTGCGCGCCATTTCGGGTGTCGAAGTCACCGCGGGTGTCGGCCGCTACGGTGTCGTCGGCGTGTTGCGTAATGGCAATGGCCCAGTGGTCATGCTCCGAGCAGACATGGACGGACTGCCGATCGTTGAACGCAACGGCCTCGCTTATGCCTCAAAGGTGCGCAGCACCGGTCCCGATGGCCAGGAAATCGGCGTCATGCACGCCTGCGGTCACGACGTGCACATGACGAGTCTCGTTGGCGCCACCCGCCAGCTCGCGGCCCTGCGCGCGCAATGGCGCGGTACTTTGATCGTCATTTTCCAGCCCGCCGAAGAAGTCTTGGGCGGTGCGCCCGCCATGTTGATGGATGGTCTCTACACGCACTTTCCAAAACCCGACATCGTGCTCGGGCTGCACGTCGCGAGTCAGCTCGAGGCCGGAAAATTCAAAGTCGATGAGCGCATCGCCAACTCGAGTTCCGATGGTGTCGACATCATCGTGCGCGGCGTCGGCGGTCATGGTGCAGCACCGCATACCGCCATCGATCCAGTGGTCATCGCTTCCGATCTCGTGATGGCGCTGCAAACGTTGGTCAGCCGCTCGATCGATCCGCTCGAGCCCGGTGTCGTGACGGTCGGCGTGATTCAGGCCGGCACGAAGCGCAACATCATCTCCGAGCAAGCCAAGCTCGAACTGACCGTGCGCGCGGACAATCGCGAGACCCGCGACAAGTTGGTCGCCGGAATCCAGCGTATCGCCGACGGGGTCGCACGCACCTACGGCGTGCCCGAAGATCGCATGCCGGTGGTACTGATGCGCGAGACCACCCCGCCGAACATCAATCACACGCCTTCAGCACTCAAACTGCGCGAAGCACTCAGCAAGTCCTACGGTGAGGCGCGCATGTCGAACGTGCGCCGTCAGGGCATGGGCGCCGAAGATTTCGCCTACTACGGCTCGCCCGAGTGGGGCAGCATCCCGACGGTGTTCTTTCAGGTGGGCGGGTCTGTCAGCGACGATCTCAGCAAGTCGCCGCCACACCACTCACCGCTGTTTTTGATCCAGCCCGAGCCCGCGGTCCGCGGTGGCGTAGAAGGCTACACCACCGCTGCGTTGACCTTCTTGGGCAAACCCTGATCGAAACAGGCTAAACCCTGCGGTTACGCCGACCGCGCGCGGCGCTCGCCTGCGCCGCCGATTCTTTGGGCGCGGGCAAGTTCACCACCTTGGAGAGCTCGGGGTTCGGGAAACGCTTGTGCGGGATCGCCATGGCCTCGACGAAGTGCGCCTGAAAGCGTGGTTCGATGGCCGTCTCGATCTTCTCGACCCGACGCACCACCTCTTCGATGGTGGCGCGCGAACTGACATCGAGCAGCGCGATGCGGGCGCCGGTTCCTGCCGAGTTGCCGGCTGCAGCCACCTCGACGAGATCGCAATCGGGAATCATGCCGAGCACCATGGCGTACTTCGGATCGATATGCGCGCCAAAAGCGCCTGCGAGCCGTATGCGCTCGACACGCTCGACACCGAGCTCTTCCATCAAAAGTCGCACACCGGCATAGAGCGCAGCCTTCGCAAGCTGAATGGCGCGAACGTCTGTTTGCGTGATCGACAGCGTCATTGCACCGCGATGCAGCACGTAGGAAAACGTTCGATCACTGGCGACGATACGATCGCTGCGCGCCGCCATTGCACCATCGACCACACCGTCCTGATTGATGACGCCCGAGAGATACATCTCGGCGATCACCTCGATGATGCCGGAGCCACACACGCCACTGACGCCGCTCGCCTTGGTGGCCTCCTCGAAGCCCGGATCATCTGACCAAAGATCACAGCCGATGACTTTGAAGCGCGGCTCCAGAGTTTCGGGATCGATACGGACGCGCTCGATGGCACCCGGCGCCGCCCGCTGGCCGCAGCTGATCTGCGCGCCTTCGAACGCAGGCCCGGTAGGACTCGAACAGGCCAGCAGTCGATCGCGATTGCCGAGCACGATTTCGGCATTGGTGCCGACATCGACCAGCAGCGTCACCGGCGCGCCGAGGTCGGGTCGCTCGGCAAGGATCATGCCCGCGGTGTCCGCACCCACATGACCCGCGATACACGGCAGCACATACACCCGCGCCTGCGGATGCACATCGATGCCGAGCGCCGCAGCCGGTTGCTCGATCGCCTGATCGATAGCGAGAGCAAATGGTGCACCACCGAGTTCAGTCGGATCGAGACCAAGCACCAGGTGATGCATGATCGGATTACCGACCAAGGTCAGCTCAAGGATATCCTGCGCCGTCGCACCCGCCTGCGTCGCCACCTCGGCAGCGAGCTCGGAGAGCGCCGTGCGCACGGCGGCAGTCATCTGCACTGCGCCGCCCGGGTTCATCATCGCGTACGACACGCGACTCATGAGATCTTCGCCGAAACGGATCTGCGGATTCATCATGCCGGCTGAGGCCACGACCTCACCGGTGGCGAGATCGCAGAGATGCGCGGCAATGGTGGTCGAGCCGACATCGACCGCCATACCTAGCGCGCGCTCATGCAGACCCGGCCAAAGACCAATGATTTGCCGGCCACCATGGACCGCAACCGTGACCTTCCACTCGCCCTGTCGCAGCGTTGTCTGCAAATCGCGCAAGAGGCCGATCTCGATACCGAGTCCCGTGAGCTGCCACTCGCGTGCGAGCGCATCGAGCAACCGGCGCAGATCGCCGGATGGGTCGTGCATATCGGGTTCACGCACTTCGACGTAGAACAAGCGAACGACCGGATCGAGCGCGATCTCGCGAGCATCGGCGGCCTTGCGTACCACCTGCCGGTGCACCTGACTCGAGGGCGGCACGTCGATGACCACATCGCTGCAGAGCTGCGCCTGACAGGAGAGTCGCCGCCCCGACTTCAAAACTTTGCGTCGTGCGCTGCGCGCCTCGACTTCACCCGGCGCCGAGACGCTCGCCTCGCCCGAGCGCAGGCCATGCTTGGCGAACTCGCCCTCGGCGACCACCACCTGACAACGGCCACACAGCCCGCGCCCACCGCAGACCGAATCGATATCCACCCCGAGTTCGCGCGCAGCCTGTAATACCGGAGTGCCGAGCGCGAAGCGTCCGCGCTTGCCGGCAGGCAGGAATACGACCCAAGCGTCGCCCTCACTCATGCTGCGCCGCCTCCACTTCCCTCCGTCGATGCGGCGGCCATACGCCTACGCAGGCCGCCCTCGCGCCGGCCACGGGCTGCGGGCTGATCAGGGCTGCCCGGCGCCCCGGCTGCGCCTGCAGCGGCCGCAGGCGGCGCCTCGCGGAACCGGCGGATCCAGCGCGTGCAATCGGGGTCGTGGCCCATCATCACATCGGCGCCCATGCAGGCCTTTACGGTCTCGAGGTGCAGCGGATTGGTGATCGCCGAGGTCAGTCCCGAAGCAATTCCCATGGTCAGGAACGCCGCGTTGATGCCATCGCGATTCGGCAAACCGAAGCTCACGTTCGACGCCCCGCAAGTGGTATTCACCTTGAGCTCGTCGCGCAGACGGCGCACGAGACGCATCACCTGCACGCCCGCCTGATTGATGGCGCCGATCGGCATGACGAGCGGGTCGACGACTACATCGCTGTACGGGATGCCGTAATCGGCAGCACGCTCGACGATTTTTTTGGCGACTGCAAAGCGCACGTCAGGATCTTCGGAAATTCCCGTCTCATCGTTCGAGATCGCGACCACCGCAGCACCATATTTTTTGACCAGCGGCAGCACCTGCTCGAGACGCTCCTCCTCGCCGGTCACCGAATTGACGAGCGCCTTGCCCTTGTAAACGGCAAGACCCGCTTCGAGCGCAGCAACAATGGATGAGTCGATGGATAGCGGCACATCGGTGATCGACTGCACGATCTGCACGGCGCGGGCGAGAATTGCCGGTTCATCGGCGAGCGGGATCCCCGCGTTCACATCGAGCATGTGCGCACCCGCCTCGACTTGCGCGCGGGCATCGGACTCGACACGCGAGTAGTTGCCCGCAGCCATCTCGGCAGCCAGGATCTTGCGCCCCGTCGGATTGATACGCTCACCGATGATGACAAAGGGTCGGTTGAAACCAATGACGACTTCTTTGGTTGCAGAGCTGATAACGGTATCGGTCATGATGCCACCTTATCGACTGTATTCGTGTCGACTGTGTTGCTGTCGGTTGTGTTCGATTGCGCCGGGTCCTGACGATCACGACCCGGATACCAAGGCACTCGGCCTGCGAGTACGCCCGATTTATCGATAACCTCGGCCACCGACTCTTCCTGGCGATAAGCCATGACGTGCACGCCGTGCACACCCTTCATGGCATGCACTTGCTGAATCAATTCGATGCAAATGTTGCGTCCCTCGCGCGCCGGATCCTCGGCACCACGCAGGCGCGTGATCAGCGCATCGGGAATATGGATGCCGGGCACGTTCTGCCGCATCCATTCAGCGGCTTTTGCCGAGCGCAGCGGACCCACGCCAATCAGGAGAAAAACCTGATTCGCAGCACCCAAGTCTTCGAGCTTTTGCAAAAAAGATTGCAGCAAGGACAGGTCGTAGCAGTACTGCGTCTGGATGAATTGTGCGCCCGCTTCGATTTTTTTGATCAGGCGCATCGCCCGCCACTCGTGTGGCAACGCTGATGGGTTCTCGGCAGCGCCCAGAAAAACCCGCGGCGCCTTGCTGAGCTTGCGCCCGCTTTGAAAGCGCTGCTCATCGCGCAGCGTACGCGCGAGACCCAATAACGACACGCTGTCGAGATCAAACACCGGTTTGGCCTGTGGATGATCGCCCGCCTGCACGCCATCACCGGTGAGACAAAGAATATTGCAGACGCCCATGGCGGATGCGCCAAGGATATCGCCCTGGATACCGATGCGATTTCGATCGCGGCAGGAGATCTGCATGATGGGCGCATAGCCGACGCGGGTCAGCAGCGAACAGACGCCCATGCTCGACATGTGACAGTTGGCACCGCTGCCGTCGGTCGCATTGATGGCATCGACATAGCCGTCAAAGATTCGGGCGCGGGCATAGACCTCTTCGGGGTCCGCTGAGTCGGGGGGCGCAAGCTCCGCCGTGACCGCGAACGCGCCCACTCGGAGCACCCGCTCGAAACGACCAGGCGACACATGCCCCGGCAAGATGGGCAGCGGATCGCCCGGCATCGGCTCGTCACCGAATTTCATTGACCGGCTCCGGGTTGACCAGCTCCGGGTTGACCAGCGCCGGGTCGGGCGCTGCTCGCCGCGCGCGCACGCTCGTTCACGGCACGCAGCCAGGACGAACTGCCCTGCAACCGACGATCGACCGCAAACTGCACGCCCCGCAAGGCATCGACCCCGCCGGGGATACGCTGACTGCCTTCCCAGGCCGAAACCCAGACGCACTTCATCTCCGGCAACACTTCGCAGTGGCCATTGGCGCGGACACCCCCACAGGGTCCGTTGCGCAATTGTTTGGGGCAATTCATGGGGCAGGACATGCCGGTTGAACTCAGCACGCACTGGCCGCACATCTGACAGCCGAACATGAAACCTTTGACCTGCCGTTCGACGGCCGCGAGCGATCGTTCGACTCGACGCTCACTGAACCCGCGCAGTAGCGGCTGCAACATCAGGAGCAGATTCTCTAGCCAGCGATAAAGTTGGTTGAGGCCGTGCGCGTGACGCACCGACCAGAGCCGCATGCGATACATCGTCAGCTGCCGCCGTCGCTCGCGGGCGACGGCGCAGCCAGCCCCTTGGCGCGAATGAGCTTCTCAAGATCCTCATCGCTGTAACGCGCTTCGATCGCCTGCGCAGCCGCTGCGGCCTCGGCCTGCATGTCGTCACCGCAAGGCACGGGAGTGCTGCGCTGCCACTCGGCGATATAGGCGTCGGAGCCGCCTTTGCCCGCGCGCATGGCGGCGCGATCGACGGCCTCCTGAAAACGCTGCGACAACATGATCTTTGACGTCTCGCGTCCGCGCTTGACGACGACCTGCGACGGAATGTCCCGCCAGGAAATGATGATCAAACTCGCCATCAGTGGCGCTCCTTGTTTGCGAATCGGCGCAGGCTGCGTTCGAGACCGCCATAGCCGGTGTGCCGAAAGTGGTATTCAAGCCCCAAGCGCGCGGCGATGTCCTGCGCGGCGCGCACATTGTCGGCATCTTCGAGCTGCGCGAGATACACGAGCCGACGGTAGTTGCCGAAATACTGAGTCTGCAATTGCGGATGCCGATCGAGCCCAAGGCCGCGAAACACCAAGCGATCGAAGTGCCGCACCAAAAAATCCGTCAAAAAGAAACTGCCGGGCTCCGCCTCGGCAAGCTCGGCAAAAATTTCGGGAGTGGCGAAGAACTGATAGCAGTGCACACCCTCGATACGCTCCACACCCTCTTCGCGAAGCACCGCATCGAGCGCGCCGGTCGTGCCGCAATCGGCGTAAGCGACAAAGATTTCGGCGTATCGGTCGCGATGCTGGATGATCGCCTCGCGCACCGCCGGTGCAATACGCTCGGGGCGGTTGTGCAACTCGGGCGGCAGACAGAGCACCTCGAGGGCGAGCCAGCCGTGCAACTTGCGCAGCGCGGCGATCTCGTGGGCGAGTGCGCCGCAGGCAATCACCAGCTGGCGGCCCTCGCTCGCCACACTCGATCGTCAGCGCGCGCGCGCGGCAGCGCGCTTTGCTGCCAGCAGCGACTTCGCGGTCTCGACGGCGATAGCGGCGTCACGGCAGTAGGCATCCGCACCGATCGCCCGGCCAAACTCTTCGTTGAGCGGCGCACCACCCACGAGCACGATGTATTTCTCGCGCAGATTTTTTTGTTTGAGCGTGTCGATCACGACTTTCATGTACGGCATCGTGGTCGTCAGCAGCGCCGACATGCCGAGGATGTCCGGGTTGTGCTTCTCGAGTGCTTCAAGATATTTCTCGACCGGGTTGTTGATACCGAGATCGATGACCTCGAAACCCGCACCCTCGAGCATCATCGAGACCAGGTTTTTGCCGATGTCGTGGATGTCGCCTTTGACCGTGCCGATCACGATCTTGCCGATGGGTTCGGCACCGGTCTCGGCGAGCAGCGGTCGCAGGATCTCCATGCCGCCCTTCATGGCGTTGGCCGCCAGCAGCACCTCGGGCACGAACAAAATGCCGTCACGGAAATCGATGCCGACGATACGCATGCCTTCGACCAGGGCATCGTTCAAAACCTTGTCTGGCGCCCATCCTCGCTCGAGAAAGATCTGGGTGGCCTGTTCGACCTCGGGCTTCATGCCATTGTAGAGATCGTCATGAACCTGCTCGACCAGCTCTTCGTTGTTGAGCGATCGCAGGTCGAATTCACCTTCTGCGGCGTCAGTCATTGCAGCCCTCGTGGCCCCGTTGGACCCCGCGGATGGTAAGCGTCGAACAAGGTCTTAACTGGCCGTTTCGCGACAGTTACTTGCTTACGGGCGACATGACCGGAAACCCTGCAGCCCGCGCCTGCGAGGGCGCTTCGCCAGCGCTTTGGCTGCGGCGCTCGGCGCTCGGCGGTCGTCCGAAATGGCGGCGGTAGCACTTCGAAAAGTGCGGTGGCGACTGGAATCCGCAGGCGGCCGTGACTTCCATGATCGGCATCGAGGTTTGCAGCAGCAGCTCGCGCGCCCGGCGCAGCCGAATGTCCATGTAATACCGCTTCGGCACGCAATTGAGATAGCGCTGAAACAGCCGCTCGATTTGCCGCCGCGATAAACCGGTCTCGCGCGCGATCGCATCGAGCGCGAGCGGTCGCTCGATGTTCTCTTCCATGAGCTGCGCGACTTTCATCAGGCTGCGATGCGTAAAACCGAGCTGCGCGCGCAGCGGTACATACTGGCTGTCGTGATCGTCGCGAACGCGCTCGAGCACGAATTGCTCAGACACTTGCTGCGCAATCGATCGACCATGTTGCTGCTGGATCAAATTGATCATCAGGTCGAGCGGCGCCGTGCCGCCCGAGCAGGTGTAGCGATCACGATCGATGGTGAAGACTTGGGTGCGAATCTCGACCAGCGGAAATTCCTCGCGCAGCGCGTGCACGTTTTCCCAATGGATCGTCGCTTTGTAACGATTGAGCAGCCCCGCTCGTGCGAGCACATACCCACCTGTGCACAGAGCACCCAATGCCGTACCCGACTCGGCACGACGGCGCAGCGCCTTGCTGAGCGGCGCGCTCACCGCATCGCGCACATTGATGCCGCCGCACACAAACAGGATGTCGACCTTGCCGAGATCGTCGAGTGCCATGGTCGGTGCCAACTGCAGGCCGCTGCTCGCCGCTTGGCTCTCGCCCTGCAGAGAGACGATATGCCACTCGTAAAGCGTTCGATTGGCGACGCGATTGGCCATGCGCAGCGGCTCAACGGCATTGGCCAAGGCGATCAAGGAATAGTTGGGCAGAGTCAGAAACGCGTACGTTCGCTTGCCCTGAAAAACTTCGGCGTCCACTGGCCACGGAGTATGCGGCAGCCTCGGACAGGATGTCCAATTCCGGCATCTCCTCGTCGCATTTGGATCGGTGGCGGGAGCGCTCAAGGCTACACTCTCGGCATGAAAACACATGCGCGAGTCGTGGTGATCGGGGGTGGCGCGGTGGGCGTGAGCACGCTCTACCACCTCGCCAAAAAAGGCTGGTCCGACGTAGTACTGCTCGAGCGATCAGAGCTCACAGCAGGATCCACCTGGCACGCTGCGGGTCTGCTGCCGCTCTTCAACATGAGCTACACCGTCGGCCAGCTGCACAAATATTCGGTCGATCTCTACAAGCGCCTGCCCGCGGAAACCGGACAGGATGTCAGCTTCCATGTCACCGGCAACCTGCGCCTCGCCACCTGCCGCGATCGCATGGACGAATATCAAAAATATTGCGGCACGGCGAACACCATCGGCGTGCCCTTTGAAGTGATCACGCCGAGTCAGGTCAAAGAACTCTGGCCGCTGATCGAACTTGGCGGCACGGCCGACACGCCGCCCGTGATTGGCGCGCTTTACCATCCGGATGACGGTCATATCGCCCCCGCCGATCTCACCATGGCGCTGCGCAAGGGCGCGCGTGCAGGCGGCGCCGAAATCTATGAACAGACCGAGGTCACCGCAGCCACGCGTACGGCGTCTGGCGAATGGCGGCTGCAGACCACGCGCGGCGAGATCATCGCTGAGCATGTGGTGTGCGCCACCGGCAACTACGCGCGACAGACGGGCCGCATGTTCGGACTCAACATGCCGGCGATTCCGGTCGAACATCAGTACATCGTTTACGAAGAATCGCCCGAGCTCAAAGCCTATCGCACGGCCGGTGGACGCGAACTTGCGGTGCTGCGCGAATCGGACAAATCCTATTACCTGCGCGAAGAACGCATGGGCTGGATTCTCGGCCCCTACGAGGCTGGCGCGCCAGCGCGTTTCGCCGACGGCGTTCCCGAATGGTTCGGCAAAAACCTGTTCGAAGGCGATCTCGATCGCCTGCTGCCGCATGTCGAAGCGGCGCAGCGCCGCGTGCCGGCGCTCGAGCACTGCGGGATCAAAGATATCGTCAACGGACCGATCTCTTACACGCCGGATGGCAGCCCGATGGTGGGTCCGGCCTGGGGCGTGCGAAATCTTTGGATCAATGAGGGGCACAGCTTCGGCATCACTGCCGCGGGCGGCTCCGGTTGGCAGCTCGCCGAATGGATCGTCGAGGGCGAACCCGGCATCGACATGCTCGCCGTCGACCCGCGGCGCTTTGGTCCCTACACCAGCAAGCGCTTCGTGGTCACCAAGAACGAAGAAACCTATCGCAACGTTTTCACGGTGCACTACCCTGACGAAGAGCGTCCGGAAGGCCGACCGCTCAAGACCAGTCCGATCTACGAACGGCTGAAGTCGATGGGCGGCGTATTCGGGCAGCGCTACGGCTGGGAGCGCGCCAACTGGTTCGCGCCGCCAGGCGTCGCCCGGGAAGATGTCTGGAGCTTCCGGCGCAGCAATTATTTTGAGCACGTCGGCAACGAATGTCGTCGACTGCGCAGCGCCGCCGGCGTGATCGATCTGACGCCCTTCACCAAACACCGCGTCACGGGTCCGGGTGCCGAGGCCTGGCTCGACCGGCTGGTTGCCAACAAGGTTCCGGTCAAAGTCGGCCGCATGGCGCTATGTCACGCGCTGACACAGCGCGGGGGAATTCGCAGCGAATTCACCATCACCAAGCTCGCCGACAACGACTATTACGTCGTCAGCGCCGGTGCAGCCGAACGCTACGACAGTGATTACCTGCAAAAGCATTTGCCGACCGATGGCTCGGTGCAACTCAGCAATATCACGATGCAGCGCGGCTGCTTCGTGCTCGCGGGTCCACGTGCTCGCGACGTACTCGCCAAACTCACTGATACGCCGCTCGATAATGCCTCGTTCCCGTGGCTCACCGGTCAGGTGGCCGAGGTCGGCATGGCAACCGACGTCTATCTGTTGCGTGTGAACTTTGTCGGTTCGCTAGGCTGGGAATTGCACTTCCCCATCGAATACGCGCATCACCTCTTCGAGGCGATCTTTGCCGCGGGCGCCGAGTACGGGATCGGCATGGCGGGCATGCGCGCAATGGAATCTTTGCGCATGGAAAAATCCTATCGAATGTGGGGCAGCGATCTGACCCGCGATTACACGCCATTCGAAGCCAGCCTCGATCGTTTCGTACGCATGAACAAGGGTGATTTCATTGGCAAGGCCGCGCTCGAAAAACAACTTGCGAGCGGCGTGCCCCATCGCTTCGTGACTCTCGAAGTGCACGGCGTGACCGATGCCGACCCGCTAGGCAACGAGCCGCTGTTCACGGCGGATGGCCGCATGGTCGGCCGCGCCACGGCGGGCGCCTACGGGCACGTGCTGCAAAAGAGCCTCGCCATCGGCTACGTCAAACCCGAGTTTGCGACCGTGGGCACCGCACTGCAGATCGAGATTCTCGGTGAGCGCAAGCAGGCGACAGTCGTGGTCGAGTCGCCCTACGATCCGACCAACAACGACCTGCGCGCCTGAGCGGAGCCGAGCGTCGATGCCGCGTCAAAGATTTTCAGGCCTGTCTTTGCTGTGGAACAGCCTCGGTCAGCACCGCGGCTGGCGCGAACAGTGGCGGCGTGCCGAGCCCAAGGCCGAATACGACGCCGTCATCATCGGCGGTGGCGGCCATGGTTTGGGCACGGCGTACTACCTTGCAGCCGAGCACGGTCTGACGCGTATCGCCGTTCTCGAAAAAGGCTGGGTAGGTGGCGGTAACACTGGCCGCAATACCACCATCATCCGCTCGAACTATTTGTTTGACGAAAGCGCGCGTCTCTACGACCACGCCGTCAAGATGTGGGCCGATCTGTCGCAAGTGCTCAACTACAACGTCATGTACTCACCGCGCGGCGTGATGATGCTCGCGCACACGGTGCATGATGTGCAGAGCGCC
>Ga0194133_10006263_pt1 | contig 14732 bp, 11 predicted proteins | sample TA2KigOf40mmetaG_FD_155448 | JGI IMG/M metagenome (GOLD analysis project Ga0194133, IMG submission 155448) | Freshwater microbial communities from Lake Tanganyika, Tanzania - TA2015055 Kigoma Offshore 40m | ecosystem: Environmental > Aquatic > Freshwater > Lake | place: Tanzania: Lake...
CCGAATATTGGCAAATGGATAATTTATACTCCCCAATTAAAGCAATATCTTCATACAATTTGGCCGACCTTATTGAAATTTCTATGAAATTGGGGCTACAAGTAGTCAAGGTTATTCCCGGAGAATACGGGAGTATTGGCGCTACCAAAAAGAAAACAAAGCAAGAATTATATGACGCCATAATTTCATCGGTCTAAATCCCTTATTCCCTTATTCCCTTATTCCTTTAATCCCATAATCCCCATAAAATTGATTGGCGTGGGTTCAATTATTATAATTTATTATAGCAGTTATATATACACCAATCAAATACGCAAGCCCATACGCAGAGAGGATATTAGAATGACGACACAACAAAAAACACAAGCAGATTTGGACAGCATTGTAAAAGCGTATTTAGAAAACATAATCACAAACAAGGACCAGTCGGAGTTGGAAGTCCGCTTCGGAACCCGTGGCATAAAACCAATTACAAAAACCGATTTTGACAATGTCGTTAAAAAATTATTGTCTCTTGGATTTAAATTTCAAAAAAAGAATGTTTACACGCTGAAAATCCAAAATGAATACATGGACCCAAAGACAGGTAAGACAAAAATGTCAATGGTGCGAACCGAAATCGTCGGGCTTCACGACATCCAGAAATATTGCCAAACCAATCACCCCGATGAAACGTCTGTGCGATTTACACAGAAACAATACGCAACTGCGACCAAAAACCCACAACACGTGTATTACCCCATTAACTTTGACGACTTTAATTTTCGGCTTGCCTACCAAACCGAGAAGCACGTTGCGACGTCGTCTTCCTTGGGTCGGTCTATATTGAACACGTGGAATGACAACAAGAAGACCTTTCGCTACATTAATCGCAGCACGTTGATTCACGATGATTTCCCGTTTATCATTGACCTCAGCGTGGTAAAGGATTCACGCCGAGAGCGGGGTCAATACGTTCCGGAATACACCTTTGAAGCCTCCAAAGTGCTGGACAGCGTGCCAAAATATGAAATTGAAATTGAGGTAATTAACAAGGCGGTTGGACCGGGCACGTCGTTCAATCACCCCAAACACTTGGCAGACACGCTGCGTAAATGCGTGCGTCTCATATTGTCTGGATTACAAGAGACCAATTTCCCGGTGTCTTATAAGGAATTGCGGCAAATACAGAACAAGTATTTCCAGTTGGTATATCCGGAGGAATATGAAAACATTACCGGGCGCAAAGCGTCAAGAAAAAACGACAAAGACAATGAAGCCGGTGATGATGATGACGATGCCGATGATGCCGATACCGATGATGAGGCCACTGCCAATAATGCCAATAATACCCGAATCCGGCTTACATCCAAAAACTTTATCGGGCCGTCATCATACACGCTTCAAATACAGAACATTATGCCGCCAAACCCGGACTCCGATGTCCCTAACATTCGCTATAATTACACAGTCACTGACAAAGCCGACGGCGAACGCAAGATGATGTTTATTGCCCCCAAAACCGGGCGTATATATTTGATTGATACCAACATGAACGTGCAATTCACGGGAACGGTGTCATTTAACCCCAAATTATACAACACCCTCATTGACGGCGAACACATCATTCACAATGCGCGCGGCGAGTATATCAACGTTTTCGCCGCATTTGATATATATTATTTACACAAGACGGATGTGCGTGGCGCATTGTTCATGCCGCTGAATGACGACGACATACCGGAAAAATTTCGTTTGCCGCTGCTAACCCGGGTTATTAAAAATTTGGACGCAAAGTCGGTGCTTTCTCACGACGCATTGCCGCCATTGCGTATTGAATGCAAGAAATTTATGGTGGCGTCTTCGCGCCAAAGCATATTTCAGTGCTGCGATTTAATTCTTTCCCGTATTAATGAGGGGCAGTATGAGTACAACACGGATGGCTTGATATTCACGCCGGCGGATTATGCGGTTGGCGCAAATAATGCGGGCGATAATGTTGCGCCCCCCAAAACCCGCATCACGTGGGATTATTCCTTCAAGTGGAAGCCGCCTCAATACAACACCATTGACTTTCTTGTAACAACGAAAAAAGGCGACGACAATACGGACGTGGTCAAGTACATGTTCAATGATGGCATTGACGTGTCGTCTACCAGCGGACAAGTAACCCAATACAAAACGCTGGTTATGCGGGTCGGATACGACGAAAAAAAGCACGGCTATTTGAACCCGTGTGCCTCCATTATTGAAGACAAAATACCGCGCATTGAAAACGTGGACAACGAGGATTCCTATAAACCGGCGCCCTTTTATCCGTCTTGCCCGTATGACCCCGATGCCCACATTTGCAACATTGTGATTCGTCCGGATGAAAGCGGGAGCGCGCAAATGCTTACCGAAGAAAACGACGTAATTTATGACGAAACCATCGTGGAATTCCGGTATAACCCAGAAAAACCGGTGCACTGGCGATGGGAGCCGCTTCGTGTGCGCCACGAAAAAACGGCGGAATACCGCAGTGGCTTGAAAAATTATGGCAACGCGTATCACGTCGCAAACAATAATTGGTATTCCATACACAACCCCATTACCGAGGAAATGATAACCACCGGCGAAGACATACCCGAAGAAATGTCAAATGACGATATTTATTACAATCGCGCGATTACAACCAAGGGCAAGGAAGGCGCCAAGTTGCTGACGATGACACAAAACATGCGCGATTTCCACAATTTGTATGTGAAAAAATTGCTGATTATGGGTGTATCCAAGTTAGGAAACACGCTGATTGATATGGCGGCGGGCAAAGGCGGGGATTTACCGAAATGGATTGCCGCCAAATTGTCGTTTGTGTTGGGTCTGGATGTGTCCAAGGATAATGTGGAAAACAAAATTGACGGCATATGTGCGCGGTATTTGAATTACCGCAAGAAATACACGCATATGCCGAGCGGCATATTTATTCACGCCGACAGCAGTCATGTCATTAAAACGGGGCAGGCCGCCATTACCGAACGATATAAACTCATATTACGCGCGATTTTCGGGGAAGGCGCCAAAGACGCCGATTTATTGGGTCGCGGCGTGTATAACGCCTACGGAAAGGGGGCGGACGGGTTTGACGTGTGTTCGGTGCAATTTGCGGTGCACTACTTTTTTGAGAATGTAAAAAAATTACACACCTTTTTGCGAAATGTGTGCGAATGCACAAAAGTGGGCGGCTACTTTATCGGAACTTGCTACGACGGCGAAACCGTATTCAACGAACTCAAAGACAAAGAAATGGGCGAATCAATTGCGATAACACAAAAGCCGAATGGAGAAGACCCGGTGAAACTATGGTCGGTTACAAAGCAATACTATCAAGAAGAATTTGTGGATGACAGCAGTTCATTGGGCTACGGCATTGACGTGTTTCAAGACTCCATCAACAAGACTTTTCGCGAGTATTTAGTGAATTTCAATTACTTTGTTCAATTGATGGAGAATTACGGCTTCACGCTGCTGACCGAAGACGAGGCGACCCAATTGGAAAACCCGTTGCCGGATGGAACCGGCACATTTGCGCAGTTGTATCACGCAATGGAAAATGAAGTGATGAAGCACCCCGAAAAGGCGAAAGATTACGCAAACGCATTTAATATGACGCCGGAAGAAAAACGCATATCGTTTTATAACCGGTACTTTGTCTTTAAAAAGGTGCGCAACATTGATGCGAAAAAGTTGAGTAATAGTTTCTTGGCGTATGCCGGCATGGAAGAAAAGGGGGCAGATGAAGCGGCATTAGAAGAAGCCGAAAAACGCATTGAAAAAGCGGCCATTGCCAAAGACGTGGTTGAAAAAATGAATGAAACTACAATGTCTTCGTCTTCGTCTTCAACTACATCGTCTTCGTCTTCAACAACCCCACCTTGGATGAAAAAATCAACTTTGGAAGCCGTTGAACGTCGTGACAAAGAATACATGAAAGGGTATGAACATTTTGCCGAAGAAGCATTTGCACGTGAAGCAAAACAACCGCCTCAACAACATAAACCAGACCAGAAACCAGACAAAACCCCAGACCAACCTAAAAAAACAATAATACGGCCAAAGATTACGAAAAAAATCAAAGAACAACAGCAACAACAACAAGATGTGTCGTCTGAGTCCGCGCCCATTGAATTGTTGGAAAAGAAGGTAGTCAAACGCCAAAGAACTAAAAAAGTTGTAAAAGAACAGTAAACGCTAAAACATAAAACAATCTAAACAAAATCTTGCTATTATTATAACTACACTACTTGCCACACACCCAATAGTAATAATACATATTGTGGCACTAAGCGAATTATACCATAATCACCACCATGTATAGTTATAATATGTCTAATACATCCTATCACAAAAAAGAATATATTCCTGCGAACATAAATCATTCAAATAATGAAACAACCACTCACCATAATAACCATAATAATACTTCGTCACTGACACAAACGCCAATGACACAAACGCCAATGACACAAACGCCAATGACACAAACGCCAATGACACAAACGCCAATGACACAAACGCCAATGACACAATCACAATCAAATATCTATATGTTGCCTTTTATATCAAAAATAACAGACCTCGCAACTATTTTAATTGAAAAACACGAGGAACCACAAGAAGAAGACACTTACTCGCAACCAGACGAACACGAAGAACAAGAACAAGAAATTGAACATTATCACGAAGATATATGTTATATATCTATGGCCATTCCAATGTTAAAAAGGCATTCGCAACAGCGACCGCAGAAACAACAAGAACAACAAGAACAACAAGAACCAGTTGTATCAATGTCTATTCACAACCATATGTGTAAAATCAAATATCAAATTGAGAAATACGCGGATTTATGGAACAATGCCAAAAAATTCACAAATCCATATGAATTCATCCACACAAATGTTCCAGGACACAAAAACAGCGTCAGCAAATTCCGTCCAATTTCACGCTCCTTTTATAAAATGGTTGAAATAACCCAAACGGCAAAATTATTGGACCGTTATAAAACCGGTTATAAGCCGGTCGTGGTTGAACCGATTACGACATTTCATTTGGCGGAAGGCCCCGGCGGGTTCATTGAAGCAATTTCTTATTTACGAGGCGGAGCGTGCAATTGTGGCGGCGCGATGTGGTCCAATGTGCGGTGTTCAATGTCGTCGTTTGACATTAACGGTGTAAGTAACGGCGTCAATAACGGCGTTAATAACGGACTTGGAGTCGGACTTGGACTTGGAATGGGGGGAGACCATACCCCAATGTCCGTCATTCCCGGATTCAAGCGCTTGTGCCTGCATGATAAATACTACGGAATGACCCTAATAAATGATGACCCGATATGCCCCGGCTGGAAAAAAAGCAAATCATTTTTAGAACACAATCCAAATGTAGTGATTGAGTGCGGCGAAGACGGAACCGGAAATTTGCTGTCTCTTTCAAATTACAAGCACTGTTGTTCCAAATATAAAAACAGCATGAATATTGTTACTGCGGATGGCGGATTTGACTTTTCCATTGACTTTAATAATCAGGAACATTTGGCGGTTAATTTAATCATCGCCGAAGTGTTTTATGCGTTGTCTATTCAAAAAGAAGGCGGCGACTTCATACTGAAAATATTTGACGTGTTTTTCAAACCAACCATTGATTTGTTATACTTGTTGTGTTCGTGTTATGAAGAGGTGTGCATCATCAAACCGCACACCAGCCGTATCGCAAACTCGGAAAAATATGTGTTGTGCCAACGCTTTAAATATGCGGATAGCACGCCGCTGATAACACAATTTACGAACATATTTGAAGATTTGTGTAAGAACCAACCCGTTACATCGCTGCTGGATTTTGAACACGATGTCTATTTTTTAAGTAAATTGGAAGACATGAATGTGTCGCTGGGGCAACAGCAAATTGAAAACATTTCCACCACACTCGCGCTGATTTTGAACAAACATCCCGATAAATACGACACCATGAAGAAATCTAATATTCAAAAATGTATATCGTGGTGTGAAAAATACGGCATACCTCATAACAAGATGTCACACAGCACCAATATATTTTTATCGTCGTCTGGGTCGTCTTCTGGGTCGTCGTCGTCGTCTTCCTCTGGCGCCGCATCTACGCATTTTTATAGAAAAGAACAAAAAGAAAAAGAACAAAAAGAACAAAAAGAAAAATAGAAATATATTACAATAACAATAAAACAACAAACAACACGCAATGTATTAGAATAAAAAATGCCATATAAATATATCCCGCTTGTAAATAATAGCATAGTAAAAGGAATTGCCAAAGACCAACTGATGCAATCAACCGTTAGTTTATTTTTGGGAGGCATTGGTGGCGGTAAAAAAAAGAAAGAAAGATTTGATACAATTTTAGAACCATTACAAGCAATACTACAAGTAGGCTTTTTGACATACTGTCCAATTGGGACCAAGATTGCGATACACAATAATTGTTTGATTATTCAAAGTCCCGGATATACACAACAAGTTTCTCGCTGGTACAACAATGACACGAAAGAGGACTTAGTTTATTTGTTTAACGTGTTTTCTAGGTTTAGTCGGTATTATCATTTTTTATTAGATGCGGAAATTGGGTCCACAAATCATCGTCTCTATACCATGTTAATTAAACTGGCAAAGTCGGGCATTGATAACTTGATACGCACCTACAATCAAACGGCGGAAGTTCATTTGCTTCATACACTGCAAATGTTTAAAAACATGCTTGAAAAGCCTGCCGAGCCGGTGGTGCTACAATCGCCGTCATTAGAGACAAGAAGAGAAACAGTAGACGACGATGACGCGATGCCGCCGCTTTCATTATATGGAGGCGGTAGTGGAGGCGGTAGTGGTAATAATAACGACACAAAAAAGAAGAAAAAACAGCAACCAAATCAATCATCATCGCATCAACCATCGTCGCATCAATCACAGCAACAACAACACACATTATTACCACAACACCCATATTCCTCCCATAATCAAGAACTACAATTACATGAATCAATTGAAATATCGTCCATCACAAACGATGTTGTATATGGAAACATAGATAATGTATTCATCCGCATCACGGAACTTTATTCACAAGAAGAATACAATATAATATATAACACATTGATGCTTATTCAAAAAGATGAAGTGAATTACAAAGCGTATATGAACGGGTTAAATCAAATGATGGAACCGCTGTATGTTAAAATAAAAAAGTGGTTGGTTGATAATGTAGTGTTTTGATGTTTTGAACTAGATTTATTGCGCAATCAATTTGATTACGCAAGGCTCAAGCGCATTATTTGTTAAAACGCCTTTAATCCGGCGGTCAACGCCTTCAAACAATATGTTTATTTCTTGCCGTTCCCCCGTTACGACATATTGGTTCATTTGTTTATACAACTTCACCACTGGTTCATATTTCATAGACAACTCTAATTCTTGCAATTTTTCAATAATGGGTTTTATTTCAGCACGCCGCTGGTCAATCGTTCGTTCAACAAACATTTATATATATTTTATATACCTTTTTGTTTTTATTATTTGATTATGTTATTCATAACATTATATAATCAAATCCAATCCAATCCAATCCAATCCAATCCAATCCAATCCAATCCAATCCAAAATATAGTAATGTATTGGTATGATTGTAATGTATATATTTTACCACACCGCGTCATTTGACCCCCAATACATTCCATCTCTCTCCGTTATGTTATACAATTGCTTAAACCGTTTCATTCGCATCAGCGGCGCGTTTGTTCTAATACGCAATTCTAAATGCGGGTTGGTCATGGATTGCACTAAATTTTCCTTTTTGTTCATAATTTGATGATTTTGAATGGCGTAATACATATAAAATGTTTCAAACGACATGTTTCGGGCTACTTCATTCACATTATTTTTATTGTGGTACGCGTCCAAGCAATCTTCGCATATACTTATTCCCGTTATGTCCGCTAAATTCTCCGACAATGAAATAAACCCATCTATTTTATAGCCATAACGTTTGGCAATCGTTTCATATTGCCGGTTTATTTCTGTTATTTTTCGGTCATATTTATTTTCATCGGCTTCCGTCCACCAGTTATATGAATTCCCATTATGGTCATATGTGCGGCCATTCACGTGGAGCGCGTGCCCGATTTCGTGTCCAAATGTAAACCCGGCGTGTGCCAAGGAGTATTCATATCCCCGGGACGCGTCATCCACCAACGGCGGCATCATGTAAGCGGTGGGAATATAAACCGAATTTGTGGTGGCCGTGTAATACGCGTTCACAATGTATGACAAAGAGCCGGATGCTTTCATAAGTCCCCAATCCACGCGTTCCAAGTCGTCGTTTAATTTGCCGTCAATATGGTTTGCCATGTGGTTTATGCGCCATTGAGAAATACGGCACAAATTCCCCCACGGGTCTTTTTCATCGTAATCAATGCCGTACGGGTCCGGCATTTTATACATACATTTACCAATGTTCAATTTTAAATACTCTAATTTTTTCATCGCCCCATCCCGGGTTTTGGACGTAAGCCATTCATTTGTCATCAATCTCTCTTTGTACGCAGTTTTAATGTCGTTATAAATTGCGGTTAATTGAGTGATGAATTCCTTATTTTCATATTTCTTTGTGTATTCATTTGTCAGTTTTTTGCCGTATGCGTAAGACAGCCCAATGATTGGAAAATACGCGTGAGGAAACCCCGCGCTTCGCCCCCGCACAATTATATCGTTAAAATCGTAATAAATGTTGCGCCATCTCTCGCTGAATACAATGAGTTGTCGGAAGTATATGTAAAACCAGTAACTCTTCCATTTGTCGCTTGCCCACTCTTTTTTTAATATTTCCATCATGTATTTAAGATACCCGACTTGGGTACAAACAAAATGGGAAGGTATGTTTTCAACCGCGTACCCCAAATGTTCCGCAAATTCTCTCCAATTAAACCCGGTTATGCTTTTTCCTTGTTTGTCTGAAAAGGCGTTATAAGACGCGGTAAGTGCTTTCTTTTTGCCGGGTTTACCGCCGCCGTTAATGCCTGTGCCGTCAATGCCTCCGCCGTCAATGCCACCACCACCATTCATTATGCGGGCCAGCGTAAGTGCGTCCCATTTATCTCCGGTGTCGTATGTATCGTCGTATTTTGAAATGCCAGTTAAAATGTCGCATTCCACATTGTACACATTTTCTGGCGTGATGGAATAATTCTCTCTGTACCCCTTTCCCAAACACGCCGTAAACACTTTGTTGATATACCGCAAATACTCGTCAATCATATTGTCTTTATACATTTGAAAATGCGGGTCCACATCTCTCACCGACTGTAATTTACTGTCATTTATGTAGAGCCGATAGTCATACAGCGAGAGATTGGGGTATGATATATGCGACGTTAAAATGTTGGAGTTTTTTTCATCGGGATACAGTTCCCATATAATTGGCGACGCCCATGCCACCATTTCATTTTTGGAAATGCACGCCAACAACTTCCATATGTTATTTTCGCTGACAAGGGCGGCGTGCTGTGATATAAATTCGTCAACGTGTTTCTTTGCCGCGTCGTGTGGCAGAGAGATGAGCGACTGGTATAAATGCTTCATATGGGCGTCGGTCTTTGTTTCATTTTCAATGATTTCTAGAATCTGCTGATAAGCTGTGTCTTGCACGAGTTTAAAATTATCTACTTGCCCCATATACTTTTTACTGGCAGGGAGGGTGCGTTTTATTTTGGAAATCCATTCCTTGTTTGCCCATAAATAATAATCGTCTTGGGGCTTGATTTTATGTTTGGTGCGGCGGTTGTTGGATGTTTTATGAGAGGTCAAGTGAATGTGTTTGTATTTTCGGGTTTTTATGTGTTGTTTCGGTTTTTTTCGGTGTGTGCTTGTTTTCATTTTTCAACCATAAGTTATATTACAATGATATAAAAAATCAATTCAAAGCACATAAATATAATTGTGTTTTACAAGTAATAACATCCAAACTCCATGGAAACGATTGATACAAATACAGATACAACTAATATAGTAAAATTGGGTGGAGCGGTTCTTTGGCTCTTATATATTTGTATTTTGGTGATTTCAAAAAAGCGCAGTGTAAAGAACAAAAATAACGACATTGACATTGACATTGAAAATAATGAAAATAATGAAAACGAGAATTCTGAATTTGATGATGAAGAACAAAACATTCGCAAATCATCATTCAGGTATATTTTATCGGTTTGTCGCCGACGATTGTTAGGTATAGGTGGTATGAAACCAAAATCTGGTTCAGAATCTTGTAATAATGTTACAGTAGTTGATTTATAGGGATATATGATGTTTATGGTGTTTATGTTGTTTATGGTTTATGATTAGCACACAGTGCTGGGACGGTGTCTTAATGCCCTGCGATACACGCTACAATCATTATTCTGGATTTTATTTTTAATGAAATAGGGGGAACCAGTGTCGCCGTGGTATGACCCCGCATTTGCGGCCGCCTCACCATACGCGCTACGAAACGAACTGCCGTTCTTTGTTATGGTGTCCAATTTTAAACGAGCCAACCTAGAACTGGCGGAAACGGCGCCCTGAACCCCGAACTTTACATTATTCGGCTTATGAATTGTGATTTCTTTACAAGATTTGGCCGGGTTCAAGGGATACACTTTTTCGGTGGAACAATTGCCGGTGTAGTATTCTTGTGGGCCACCGGCCGCATTGGTGGGCCACGCCGGCTTGTTTCCATTCATATACTGCACCCCCGGTATTTTTGCGGTGGACAACTTTTGTTGGTAGGTTTTGCATCTTGCCTGCAGATATGCGGCACTGCTGGTAAAGTAGGCCCGGCTCATCTTGGAGCGCGCACTCTTAATAATGCGGGTTGCTGGGCACGACGACATCACCCGGGTTTCATAGACGCCGGTGTTTATTTGATAACTATTGGCATTCGCCGGATTACCGACTTGAATGAACCCATTATTCTGAATTTTTGTGTCGGCAAGGCTTTCTTTTATTTTGGGTTCAAATATGTCTTCGGAGATATACAAGTTTTTAGTATCAGGCCCGCAATTGCAGTTTGTTCCTCTAAACACGATGCCTCCCGGCGAATTTATGAAACCGATGGTTACCTTGGTTCGGCTGGTTCCCCTTGGCTGGAGTTGTTTTCTCCACAATTTAAGAGGGCGCGGACGACCAAATGGGGCGGCGTAGTCATCGTCGGCAGTCAATGCGGGACCATTTGTGCCGGGACGAGACCAACCCGGATATACGCTTTTGGTCGTCCCCGTCTTGGTGGAATTAATTGCCTGGCGAGTTGTAATTAGGGTTCCGGTCGTTCTAAAATTAATGGGGCGGGATACGTGTCGTTGCATATTATATTACTATTTACTATTACTATATATAATCTATAATATATAATATATATAATCAAATAATGAGTTACTTTTCATATTTTTATTCTAAAAATGTATTTAACATATGTATTTTTATATTTTTGGGGTTTGTGATTGCCATTGTTGACGTGAAAGGCCGAGAGATTATTAAAAAAATAGTAGGCGCAGGACCAGGAGCAGGCGCAGGCGCAGGACCAGGCGCAGGCGCAGGTGCAGGAAGATATCGTGAAGGATTAGAAAATAAAAATGACGGCGGTGGGTGCCCGCAGGATTGTAAATCCGTTGAAACAATGAAAAAGCGAATGGAAGACTTGATTGATGAAGGCATGAAATTGAGGTCGCGGGTTATAGAAAATGAAAAAACCATTGAAAGCCAGGCCAAAATGATAAAGTCGCTACAAGAAAATACAAGTAAAATGGGCAAAGTGTAACGGGCAAAGCAAAGTATAACGGGCAAAGCAAAGTGTAACGGGCAAAAGTGTAAACTTGAAACTTGAAAAGACAGCAAAAGTATCACATAATAAAAAGTATAAGTATAATTATAAGTAAATTATTATTATTAAAAAATGAAATCAGCATTTGAAATTATAACCCAAGAAGCGCATAATACCATTAAAAGCAAAGATATTCACCCCATCATACGCAACAACGCAAATGTATTAGTCATTGTATTGGTTTTTATTGGGTTTGCGTCACTAGTCATTCTGGTTTCCATTTCAAACTACACGGCACGACAAAAACAACCAAAAGAAGGGTTCCAAGGCGGTGTTCTTGCGGACGATAACGGCAAACCCACAAATGTAGTAAGCGGCACCAGTCCGGCATGCCAAACCGATTGTGGAAAATACATTGAAATACAAGACCGCATAAACACGCTTCAAAAAATGGTGAGCGAAGTGTCCGACCAAGAAAAGCGGCTTAAAGAGCACGAAGCCAAATTAAATGAAATTTCCGATAAAATAAAAAATCAAGGAAATAAGAAAAAACCCGATGTAAAGGTTGAAGATTTTTAGTTCCGAAATTTAAGTATCATATATATATAGCAATCAAGGAATCAACATAACATAACATCAATAAAGACCAATAAAGACCAATAACAACAACAAAGAAAAATGGGCGATATGTTTAATAGTATATTGTCCGGCGCAGGAAATGTGCGGGATAGTTTTTTAGGTCCGGGATATGATTATTATAAAAGCATTAACGCGCCGTCCGAAATGGGAATGAGTGAAAACGGCAGTTTAGGAACATTGGCAAACAACATCAGCGGGTTGATTAGTTACGTGGAGGTATTGGTCAGCGGTAAAGGCAACGCCAGCAAGACGGGGGGACCACTTGGAAACAAGTTTTTTCTTAAAACAGCGGCAAAATGTAAAGAAACCACCATTGATAAATTTAAAAGAGACCGCGCAAATAAAGAGAAAAAAAAAGAAGAAGAAAAAGACGTCAAAAAGGTAGACCGGTATATTTACATAAATAATGTGCCGGACGGAACCATTCCATTTATATCGGCTGGTATGGGCGGAGCGTCGTTTGGTTCATTGAAGGGGCTTATTCCCGGGGCAATCGGGAATTTAGGTGCCTTAAATCCCTCACAAATGTTTGCGTCATTCAGCATGGGGTCATACCCCGATTGTGCGCCCATCACAATGGAAACGGTGAATAATGATAATCAACGAGGAACTGAAACACGCCATTTGGCGTTGATTGAAGTGGAGGATATGAACCCTTGTTGGTTTTCAAATCGGGTTAATCCGGTGTCTGGAAAGTCGTGCCGTGAGGTATTTACCGAACAATCCACGTCCGCCAACACCGCCGGACAACCCCCGTCCTTTTTAAAAGACAACAATGATATGGCGTATCCGAATGAAACCCGCAGCCCATACAGTTTTAATTTAGGGGTTTCTACCAATCAAAATGAAAGCACCGTGTTGTATTATTCGCCGTTTTCTTCTTCTGGAAATGGAAGCACCACCGCCGCCACCACCAACTTAGGACCTGCATCTTTTTTCAAGTCGCCTCTGCGCAGCGGCGGATTGCTTGAAGAAACCCAAGGACATGATGAAACCCAAGGACACGAAGGACACGATGAATCCAAAGGACGTGATGAAACCCAAGGACATGATGCATCCCAAGAACACGAAGACGCCGAAACAAACACCAACGGATTACTTGACCGTTTATCAGCTGTGATTCGCAGTCTTAACGCAAATACGGAAACCGGAAAAAACAAATCAAAATTGCCGAATGATGTAGTCGCTCAAATTTATTACGCATCAATCACCATTCTTATGCTCTACATTCTGTATCGCGTGTTGTATCGCAAAAGCAAAAGTAGAGCGTGAAATTCAAATCATTTAAATCGTCAAAATAAGCATATTTTATAGAAAGGTATAAAATATGTTGAACCCTAAAAAGATAATAATATCCTTATTATGTATAATTAGCAATGGTAAAACACTCTACAAATAGAAAGCGTTCGTATAAAAAACGGCGGATGATTCGCAAGTTGAAAAAGACGATGCGTCGTAACATACATATGGTGGGTGGCGGCGGCGACGATGAAATTATTATTAAGTTAATATTGCAGGTGGCACCAGGTATATTAAAATTAGTATTAGGAAATATAGAACCGTTTGTTAGAATATGTGTGCTGCTATTGTCTATGTCGCAACCAATAAGGGGTGGTAGAAGTTCCAAGTCTAGAAAATTATATCAAACCGGAGGTGTATCGCAACGTATACAAGAGGAATTGACTGAAAAACTTACAAATATGAAAGAGTATTTTACAAAACAAAACAAAATTGAAGTCGTCGGCTGTATAGATAAGATTCAAAATAAAGTTAATGCCCAATTAATTACTACCGAAAACAGTCAAGTTCCTTCTACGTCATCTATCGAATCCGAATTAACACCGCCCGAATTAACATCGCAACTTCCAGCAACCGAAACAACACCATCCACTGAATCTAATAACAACATTCTTGAAAAATTTAAAGAATTTAAAAGAGTCATTTTTGACAATTTTGAAAATTTTAAACAATTTAAAACAGTCATTATTGAGAAAGTTAAAACAAAAATAGAAGATAAAGTTTTAAAACTACAGAGTATATTAAACAGTGAAGAATATAAGTGTCTTATAATAATAAAAAACGCAGTATTTGATGATTTTATACAAAAAATAAATAGTTCGGTTACGGAGTATGTAAATAAATAGTTCGGTTACGGAGTATGTAAATAAGTATTTTAGTTCGGGTATTAATCCTGTTATGAAAAGGTTTATAGACAATCTCCTTAGTATTTTTTTAAAAAAAGTAAATTAGTAATTCTTCTC
>Ga0194133_10006264_pt1 | contig 14732 bp, 15 predicted proteins | sample TA2KigOf40mmetaG_FD_155448 | JGI IMG/M metagenome (GOLD analysis project Ga0194133, IMG submission 155448) | Freshwater microbial communities from Lake Tanganyika, Tanzania - TA2015055 Kigoma Offshore 40m | ecosystem: Environmental > Aquatic > Freshwater > Lake | place: Tanzania: Lake...
TACCTCTTTTGTATTTCATACTTGAAGGTGTAGCAGGATTGTCTACCTGAGCGCCAGCTTTTTGTTTATAGCGTTGTAAGAGTTCGTTTGAAATTTCATCTACTTTCTCTACTTCTTCAGTAGAGAGGCCAAGTTTAGAGGATTTTTCATAATCCTTTCTCATAGCATCTTGGGATACCTTTCTAGTAGCCCGCTCAATACCTTTTTTAGTTTGAGGAGTATGATCTTTATATCCTTTTGTGTCGTAAGTTTTGTGGAGATAACTCATAGCGGTATTAGCCGAGACTTCATTTACATTTTCTGTCTCTTCTACAACACCAATATAATTAGAATCATGGACTTTGTAGCCCTGTTTTTTTAAATGATGCTTGGCTAGTTCTTGGGCGTGCTTTTCATCTTTAGCGTAGAGTCGGATTTTCTTTTCCGTTTTCTCCCCTCGCTTGGAAACCATGCTATGCTGAGGATCAGAGACTGTAACCGACACCCTGTGCTTAAGTTCAGTCTCTTCTTTAACCGGTTGCTTTTCCATGGCTTTTTTCATGCCAAGTCTTGCTAAATGTCTAGCAGTAGAATAGCCAATGCCATGTTTGCCGGGAACGGCAGACTGTTTAGGTTTTTTTCCGCCTTCAAACGGCGCTGTCTGTATTTTCTTCTGTTCCATTATCTTCTGAAGATGTTTCTTGTCTGTCGTAAATACGTTGGGCAAGTTCTTGTTTTCTTGCATCTAAAGCTGTTGAAATTTTTGCACCCATGACAATATTAAAATCATCTTGAGCTGATGCAGTTTCATCATCTATAATTTTTTGAATCATTTGGTGCGTCAGTTCTTGAGTTTCCATTTATTCCTCTTCAAAATATTTATCACTGCTATTGGTCCGTTTCTCTACTCAGCGCTGTAGCTTGTTCTGAGCCTGGCGCTCCAGACTGAATACTTGGTGAGTCATCTTCATTTTCTTTTTCAATATTTTCTATTTCTTTATCACTTAATTTAAGAATATTTTTTCTAACGTACTGTTTACTAAAATACATTCCTACGTAAGGTGACATCTGATTAAGTACATCTAGTCTATTTCTTAAATTTTCTGCTTCTTTTATTTCTTGGTAGTACTGGTCCCGGGCATAAGAATAATCTAATTTTTCTTTTATTTGTTGCCAATCATCTTCTGTAATAATATTTTTTAAGACGAGTTGGGTCTTAAGTAAATCATCAAACAATGCGTTAAATTTTCTGCGAAGTCTACTTATAAATTTAGCAAACTTCAATTCATCTCTATTAATCTCTGCTGCTCTACCGAAGTTAAACCCGGATGATTCTTGTTGAAAGCGAGAGGCAGGGACATTAAGTGATTGATAGACCTTGTTTTGAAAATAATCAATGTCTGCAATCTGTCCAAGATTCTCACCCCCGGCGAGGGTAGTAATTTCTGTACCTCGGCCTCCCTCACGTCTTGGTAACCAAAAATCTTCCAACATCGTCATAAATTTACGATCATCTTTTATCTCTCCTGTAGATGAATCGTATACAATTTTATTTCTATACCGAGCCATTATATCTTTCATATACTGCTCGGCTTTTAACTTAGGTAAATTGCCTACGTCGATATAAAATATTCTTCTCTCTGGTGCTCGCGCCAGGCGATAAATTACCAAAGAATCAGCCATCATCTTTAATTGATTAACTGGCTTTATTGCTTTATGCAAATAACCAATAACTACATTTCTATCTAAATCTAAAAGCCCTGAAGGGCAGAATGTAATGGTATCAGTTGTAATTCTAATTCCAGAGTTAGCAGTAGAAGGAGCGACCCCGGGGGTAAAATTTAAACCTTTTTCATTGTAAATAAAGAACTCATTGATTTCTTTTATTACTTCAACCCCGTTATCTAGTCTTTCTTTCTTGACTTCTCTAACTTTTCTTATTTTTCTAGGATCTATAAAACGAAGCTCTTGAATTCCTTTTTTAGCCTGGCCTGGTGAGGTATTAACAACTTTTTGATAATATAACCTACCATCTACATACCAGCGTCTAAAAATATCGTGAGCTTTATCTTTAAAATCCAATAGAGAAAGAATTTTATCAAACTCCTCCTCTACTAAAATCTTTACATTATATGGCAAATCAACTTTTTCTAAATCTATTGTAACAGGAGGCTCGCTGTCTACTGCAGCGATAGCCTCTGATATAATTTCTTCAATAGCTGTATCACAATCAGGGTACTTAGCAATCTCACGATAACGAGTAATTAACTCGGACTCGCTCCTTGCCGATGCGTCAATATCTACATATGTTCCGTAGTAGCCTCCAGCCGATACCGTAGAGGCCCCATCATCAGGAACCGGGGTAATAAAGGATTGCTTCTTTACCCCCTGCTCTTGATCACCTGTTTGACGCCCAATTGTAAACCCAAAAAGTTTAATTGCCATTATATACTATCTATCTATTAACTAAAAATAGATTGTACGATACTTCCCAGAACAGTGCCAGTGGTACCAGCGGTTCCAAATGACTGGTATTGGAAAGTAACGTTAAAGGTAGATAACTGATCATTAGCAGCAAAATCTAATGAGACCGGGCTAAGATCGATCGGGAATGCATCTCTTAAAACATATGATTTAAGAATGTTGCCGTTTCTATCTAACTGGAACACATCTAGATTTCTTTGATATTGAACTGGGTTAAGTCTACCTACTTTAGTTTGCAGATCTTCTATTCCAACCATCCACTGCTCAATAGCATTTCTAATAGAAAGGTTTGAGTCGTTAATAACGGTAATAGTGAAGGGGGCAAAAATTCTATCCCCAGCCATTTTAACTTCTCGACCCCTGTATTGAACGATAGCAGGGTTAATGGTAGATCCAGGTAATTCAGCTACTGAGACCAAGAACGGTGCCCTAGCAACAGCAGCTGCTGCCCCTGCAACATATGTTGGAAAAGAGAGCTGTACTGCAAACTGATTAGGGCGTGCCCCACCATTTGCTAGAGCTGATTTAAAACGCTCTACGTTAAAAGCTGTTGTCATTTATACTCTCCCTTTAAGCGCCAACTTCTTCAAAAGAAATTCCGGTTCGTGTTGCAATGAAATTAAGCTGAATGAAGTTGATGGAGCGAGCAGGTTTAATAAAAATATCTGCTACAAATTCGTTCCTATCAATAACTTCTCCAGTATTATTTGTTTCATCGCATACGACTTTAAAGTCTGTAATACCACGGCGACCCTGAACGTCTCTTAAGAACGGCTCTACAAGGTTTCTAAATTGAGCTCTTGTGAAAGCGTCATTAAATTCAAAGAGCTGGAACTTAGCTGCTGTTGCAATAGCTTTCTCTAGAACTATAAACAATCTGCGAACGTTAATTCTATCAAACGCAGAGGGTTTAGCCAAGAGAGTCTTATCACCAAACAGAATAGTTCCTTGACCGGGGAACGTTACTACCGGGTTCACACCTTTTTTGTACAGGGTGTCCCTATCAGTTTGTCTTGGTGAGAAGGCCAGTTTAACAACATTCTTAATTTGACCGCGATTAAAGCCAGCAGGCGAGAACCAAGGATCGTTGGTAAAGTCCGTTCTAACTGCTAATCCAGCGATGTCACCGTTGAGCGGGACCCAGCGATAAACATCATTGTACCTATCGTACTGATATTTCCAGCCAGAGTCTAGTACAGCGTAGGAGCTGGAAGGCAACGTATTCCGGAATGCTGTTACATCGGTAGCTTCGTCGCCAATATTGTTTACCACATCACTTAGCTCAGGAGAGGCAAACACCACGCAATCTTTACGATTCTCTGCAAGACTGATTGCAGAAGTAACCACAGCGGAGGAAGCTGCACCCATCGGAATAAGTGAAACGTCAAAGAGCTCATCATTGGCAAATATATTTAAAGCTGAAATAATGTTTCCATCAACCGGGTTATCATTAGATAACCCCCCTGATAAGGAAACTGAAACGTTAGAAGCTAGGTTAGCAAACGTTACACCTTGGGCGGCGGATCCCCAGTTTGTTCCAATCGTTGGATGATCCATCCACCAAACATATTTGGATTGATTGTTAATAACATTTTTGTAGAATATGGAGGTACCATCAGCAGCTTTAGCATCAGAGGCTTTAGAAACAAACGGAAACTTTTCTAATACCGTATTCGGAGTACCTGTCCATGCACCGTCTTCATCGATAACAATAATGTGCATTTCATCAAAGTTTGCTCCAGAATTTAGTGCAAAGTCTGATCTACCAGGGGCTGAATCAAACGTGGATGCATAAACCCAGTTTGTATATGTATTACCATCAGCCATGGAAACTTTTAAAGAGTTTCCTAAATTTCCAGCAAATTTTGCTGCAAATTCTCCAACGCTTGCAGAACCATCGGAATAGGTTGCTTCGTATTCATCTTCGTTTTTAATTAATATTGCGGTTGCAGCAGCGTTAGCAATTGCATTTTTGGCGGTGTATCCAACCACACGGATTACCTGAAGATTGTTTCCATAAGATAAGAAGTTTGCTGCGGTAAAAAACGATTCATAAGTATCGTCATTAGGCTTACCAAAAACCGCTACAAGCTCGTTTTCTGAATCTATGGTAGTAACTTCGTCTACGGGTCCCCATTGGAAGGCGCCAGCAAAACCGCCGGCCGTAGTAGCAACAGCTGGGACAATAGACGTTAGGTCCCTTTCTGTTACTAGAACGCCTGGTGAGAGCTGAAATGCCATCTTTTTCTCCTTATAATGTTAGTTTTCATTACAAATTTATTTACCGTATATTTATAAATAACGGGATTTGTAAGATTCACGTATTATTTTCTAAAAATTCTTTATACTTTTTGTCATAATCATCGGTTAGCCAGAGATCTCCCCCTACAACTTCGGGCTGAAAATGCTCTGGAGTTCCATCATTTATAAAACCAAAAGGGGTTAATTCTTCCTCAATGTTAATCATCTGTTGTTTGTAGAGAGCTTCTCTATTATTTGAATTCATTAAATCTTTAAATAATGAATCGTTAGAAGCCCATGAAAACAGCACCAACGTCATAACCAAATCATCATAATACCCATCATCCGCTTCAAAAGAACCGTTATGTTCAATGAAGGTAGAAAGTTCTGAAATAACATCTTTATCAAATACTAATAGTTTATTATTTTCTACTAAAGATTTAAGGGAAGCGCACCCAATTCTTTTTATCTGTTTGGTAGTTCTTACCCCCAGAGTGGCACTTTTCCCGGAGCTAGATAAGTGTTGGCCATATCTAGAATCATTACCAACCCAAATCATATTTTCATATTCTAATTCATTATGAATAATATCCGCAACCTGTTGGCCAATATCATTAATCTCTACTAAAATAAAAGCATTATTATAATCTTTTGCAACTTTATGGATTATGTTTGGATAAAGTAGAGGAGAAACTTTATTATCCCTATATTTAGCTACTATTGAAAATGGATATTCTGTAGTGTCTACTACGGTAAATGCAGAATGATCTCCTCCAACTCCTCTAGATGTATCAACTGTTACAAAATAAGAACGGCCTTTGCAAGGTTCTTCTAAAATATCTAAATTATCTTTTGAGTGTATAAAGGTTTTAGGAGATAGTCTAGAGATAGTGTCTGCGGAAATAAGAGTGTTGGAAGAACCAAGAAATGCGCATAAAACTTCTTGATTATATTTTATTTCCCCCAAAAGAGCTTTTTGATCAGCTGCCCACTTTTCATCTCTTTTAGGATGTTCTTTATATTCTACTCTAAGGGAGGTAAAACCATTGGTACCATTTTCAGCTTCATTCCAAAATTTCCAAAAATGGTTATAGCCAAGTGGGGTAGAGGTAAGAATAATTTTAGTTGTTTCCCCGGCTGAAACTACCGGGTAGACGGAGGTGAAGAATTGTTCAGCTATATTGTTAGGTATAATTGCAGCCTCATCAACATAGAGTAAGTTAACTGATTTACCTCGAATACCAGCCGATGAGGTAGCAGCGGAAAATACCGAAGAACCGTTTTCTAATTCTACGTCTCCTTTGTTCCAAGTTTTAATACCTTGTTGCATCCATAAAGGAATATTTTCATACATTAACTGATAACGAGAGATTATTTCCATAGCAGCATCTGACTTATGCGCTAAAATTGCTACCTCTTTGTTGTTATTAAAAAGAGTATACCAAAGAACATATGCAGCTACTGTTTGAGATTTACCCATCTGACGGGGCTGCATGCTAATTACTCTTCTATTATCTTGAAGTGTATGAATAAATTTTTCTTGGTATGGATATAGATTAAACGGAATTAACTGCTCACTATCCAGCGAAACAATCTTACAGTAAGTTTTTATAAAGTAGATTGGGTCGTCTTTACATTTAAGCAATTCTTGAACCTGTTCATACGAATATTGTATGACATATCCAATTTGCTTTAACGATCTATTTCCGTTGTAGGAATTTTTATTTTGAGTCAATTACTTTTGCTCTTTCTGCACTTATCACTTTCATTAATTCTGAAGTAGAGCCAGCAAATACTATATTATTGGTGGTATTGATGTTTTTATTAATTTCACCAGAAATTTCTTTTTTCTTTTTATGAACCTCTAAAAGATCTTTAGCCATCTCTGATTGTGTTTTTATTAATTGACCAGCTACCTCATATGCGCGGGGATGTTCGGAATTTCTAGCTAAATCAATTAAGGTATCTAAAACGGCATCATTCTTTGTAATTAAGTTTCTAAGAGTGCCTCTGGCCAATTGATAATCAGAATCTTGTTGCTCTTTTTCTGGAACCTCTACAGGAAGAAGGGACATAGGTTCTTTTTCCTCCTTAGAGGGTTCTAGATTAAAAACTTTATTGAGGTTGTCATCTATTTTCATTAAAAATCCTCAAACGTTTCTGTAAAACCTATATCATCTCCTGGTACAGCTGAGTCGGGGGAGACCGAGACTGAATATCTTTGTAATCGATCGGTGAGGTCTGGTTTGTTAAAAGTATTAACAGTAGTAGTACGAATGACACCTTGTTTGGAAATAGGTCCAAACATATTTAATTTAAGTGTAAAATTAAGTGTCCAAATTATCGCCCTGCGCTGAATTAAGTCTCCCTCATATTGATCTTCATAATTTACATTTTCTAATATAATAGGTAGATCATTTTTAATACCTAGTTCAGGTATAGCGTTAAGGGTGAGGTTAAAATCCGGATTAAAATAGGGAAGGATTTGTTCTATAATTTGAAGCCCGTCGTCCTGATTTTTTACATAAACATACATAGCCACCTGTAAGTTGTACGGGGTAGGGGCGTAGGCGGTGTTAAGGGAGGTAGCAGTAGAATTGACCGCCCTTGATTGTTGAATAGGTGCTATTCTTCTATTTGGATCGTAGGTAAGGGCTACCAGCTCAAAAGCCATCCTAGGAATAATTACCTGGTAACGTTGAGAGTCAGGGTCGGGCAATTGCTCAATACGTGCTAAAAACTTTTGCCTAGGTGCATAGGAAAGAGGTACTTTTAGAGTTTGAACAATATTACCATTCTCATCTTTTCTATCTATAATAATGTTATTAAATAAATTTCCAAATGCAATGATAGATTTTCTAATAGTAGAGTGATAGAATTTTTGTTGTAACATTAGGTGAGTACCTCACCAAAAGGATTTCTTTCTGAAAAATCAAGAATATCGCTGTTATTATCAAATTCTTTATTTTGTGAAAGAATATCTATATCTTCTAATCTATACTCTTCAAGTATTAGAGTAGATGGGGTCTCGTACTCAAGCATTAAGTTAAACCCAGTCTCAAGTATAAGTTCATAAGAGGAAAGGTCTGTTGAGTTTTGTTCAATTCCATCAATTTCGCTGTTACCGGTATTAAATATTTCATGGGAGTACTGAACCAATTCACACACCAGATCAAAGGTGTAGAGTTTACCAACCTGAAAAAACGGTGTTTGAGTTTCTACTTTTTTAATTTCAAAGTATGCACTAGTTAGGGGAAAATAAATTATATCCCCTTCAGCTGGTCTATTGGAAAGAACGGTCTTGCCTTCTTTAGCTACCACCAGATCCCAGCGACGTCTTGATACCATGAAAGTAGCAGTATCCCGAATCTCTAAACCAAACTTACTTAATAGATCCCCCTCTCCTTCAAACCCTTCTATATTTTTAAGATACATTTCCAAAGGAAAATAATAATTAAACCGATTAAGGGGATCCTCGGTAAATATTTTATCTTTGTTAAAAGCTTTTCTGGGTAAATAGTAAACTTCAAAGCCATATATTTGAAGACATTCAATAATTATGTCTTCCATCAGAAATTGTTCTGATGCCCGGCCTCCAGGAATACCAGATTGAAAATAATGATTAATCATTTGTTAGGTGTTTACCCTACAAACATATTGATAGGAAGTTGCCAAACGCTTTCAACCTCTTGTCTGAGTTCTTTCAATTCCTCTACCGCTTCATCATATATCTTTTGCCCGTTAAGAGTAACCCCTCCAGGCATCTGCACCCCCTCAAACTTTTTAAGGTTATTTCCCCATTGTTTTTTAATTAATGCAGCAGTATACTTTTTAAGATGGTAATCATTGTATACATCATTAAATGTATCTGGGTTAAGTGCTCTATAACATTGGACTATTAAAAATTCACCTACACTTACATCGTCATCCCAATCCATATCAATAAAAAGTCTATTCATATGACGATTAAAACGAATAGGTTTTTCTCCTACTAAAAGCTGATTAATTAATTCTAATTGAGTTTTAATCTGACTGAAATAAATTATATCAGTTGACTGAATGGAATATAGGTCGTTGAGAAGAATCTGATACCGAACATCGAAAAGATCTATACCCCGGGTTCGAGAGGTAAAAGGAATGACTTTCTCCACGCCAATAATATTGTCGTTTAGTTCAATGTATTTCTGGGAGATGTTGTTGGCGGTTACTTCGTGTTTTAAATATACAAATTCTACCGCGTCATAATGAAATTCGCGATATAATTGAATTGCTTCATCTACACGATCTTCTAGCTGATCATCATCAACGTTTATTTCAATAACAGGATGACCAAGTTCTCTAAGACAATAGTCAATTAGCCCTTGTCTGGAAGATGGATTTGCCATAGTTTCCCTTTTTTGATATATTTATACTTCTGGGAAAAGGCATTCTTGAATGAACTTTTTAACGGTTTCAGAGTCATATCCTAGGCTTTCCATGACTCGGGGGGTATGTGGATTTTTCTTTTGATTCTGACAATACCAATTTTGCTCTTTTGAATAGTTATATTTTCTTACTTTTTCATCATAAGATTCACCCGTCCAATAAAAAGAAATATTATCAAGATAGTGAGTGAGTGTTTTTTTTGATAATTCTAATATAATATCTAATTCTTCAATAGTGTTAATATTACCGGCGGCAATCATTCTTTCACTAAAAATGTTTTTAGCCCATTCTGGAAGCACTCTAGGTTTACTCCACTCTAGATCTTTTACCTCATTGGCAAACCACGATAATAGTGGATGATTCTTGTCACCAGCTGGACTAACATCGTGAAAGGCACCAGTGACTTTATTTGGACCGGAAATTAAATCGAAACCGTAAATGGGCGCTGAATCCCAGACTTTAGGAAATATACAAAGGTGCATCATGTAAAGCTTTTTTGTATTCCTGGCGTCAACCACATCCAGATGCGCTCGTCTGATAATACCACTTTCGTATATTAAATTTTCCCAGTCAAAGGGATGAGTTTCTTCAGACTTGAAAGCTCTTGACTTTAAAATATCTTTAAAGTCTTCAGTGTGCTGAATCAGTTTTTCGAATATTAAACTCATTGGCCATGTCTTCAAAAAGATCTATTGCATATTGCATTGCAACATTAGCTTCTTCCGCTAAAGACATGTCAAGCTTGGCTCTAGTTTTTGCAATTAGATCACTTTTATTTTTAAAATCATACATTGTACCAGAACCCGGTACAGCTTTTTTTATTATCTGCCCCCCGAACATATCTCCAAAATGCCTTACATAAACATGGGCAAGTAACATTTTAGAATTGTAGTAGGAAATATCTAAAATATAATTTATATATTTTTTTGTAATTGGGGACAGATAACGGGTACCAAAAGGTAATTCATCCAAGTCATTTTTAATACTAACGCTTCGACAAATATCTTCTATACCTTCAAGCAAGTTATGTTTTTTACAGTGATTTTCTAATTCATTGTAAATAAGGTATAGATTGTAGAGAAAACTTGCATATGTATCTTCTTTTATAGTACCAGAAAAAAGATGGTTTGCAAATGCAGTCTTCTCCGCAATATCGTGCTTTTCTTTAATTGCTTCTCTTAATGTTGTCATACGAAATTAGGTCCTACAACCCATCCTACTAATGAAATTCTTTTTCCTTTTATTACAGGAGTTACCCTATGTGGAATAGAAGATGGAAAAAACACAATATCATTTTTTTTCATTTCTATTTTTTCTGGATTTTTAAATAAAAATAATTCTAAATCCCCGCCCTCATATTCTGAAGGATCATTTAGTAAAATAGAAAAAGAAAGTTTTCTATTAAGTCCATTAGGACCCTTTAAACTACTATCTGTATGCATGCAATAAGTACCACCTACAGGGTATTCGGAGTATTGCATTGTCTCTAAAAATAGAAGCTGCCAGTTGAAATGAGATAGATTAGCTTTTTCAATTAAATCCCCAACATTTTGATATAGATCAGCGGTATTTTTTTTAAGCTCTATAAAAGAAATGTTTGTTACCCTGGGTGTTTCACTATCTACATTGAACATCTTAGCTTTTTCTAATGTAGTATTAGTGCTAAAAATATCTATTATTTCTAAACTTTTTTCACTAAGACAATTATTAATTATATAGTGCCAGGTATTTACCCCATCAGGGTTTCTCAGAAACAACATTTTTTACCGTAATAAGTTTTCCATACTCAGGTAAGAACAAATATTCAATATCAGATCTTGAAAGAGTGCTTACAGCATCATCCAACGTCTCTACTAAAGGTTCTCCCCCTAGGTTAAAGCTTGTATTAAATAGTACTGGTACTCCAGTTTTTTTATAAAATGTTTCAATTAGATTATAAAAATGCTCGTTTTGTTCTTTAGTAACAGTTTGGATACGACATGTTTTATCAACGTGAATAATTGAAGGTATTTTTTGTGCTACTCCCGGTTTACAATTGACCGCATACATCATAAATGGAGACTCTTCCATCCCCCTTAGATCAAACCAATCATGCACATGCTCTTTAAGAATAGTACCGGCAAACGGTCTAAAATATTCCCTACGTTTGACTGTATTTACAAAATCTTTACCATCTTCAAAGGTAGGATCAAACAGTATAGATCGATTACCTAGTGCCCTTGGCCCGGCCTCGCAACCCCCCTGGAAAATAGTAACAATATTTTTATCTCGTAATAAACTTACCACATCATCATATGAAGCATCAGAAATTTTACCTTCATATTTTTCCGCTACTGCTTGTATTTGATCCTTGGAGTAATTATACTTTGGACCGAGATATAGGGTTTTACCGTCTTTATGCTTTTCTTTACCGTTAGCTAAATAGTACCAACCAAAAAGAGCAGCTCCAATCGCTGTACCAGCATCCGAAGATACTGGTTCAACGTAAATATTAATACCTTTATCCTTTAAAGCGTCAAGATATTCATAATTAGCTACACAATTTAAGCCATAGCCCCCGGAAATAACTACATTTTTTTCTTTTGTTAATAAGACTGCATTTCTAATAAGCTTGATCATCTCCGCCTGAGATTGAGTTTGAACCGCATAGGCTAGATCCCTATAAACCTGCACTTTACTTATATCATTATCGTAGATTTTAGCATCATCATTGTTAAGATCAAAAACACTATATAAAAGAGTATTGACCCAGGAACCGTTAGGTACGTAATTAGAAAATAGATTTCTATTTAATAGTCCTGGTAATTTAGAGGTAGTTTCATAACAGGGCGGTAAAAGCATATTTTTTTGTCCGTAAGGAAACAAGCCCATTGTTTTTCCAGCTTCAATTGCCTCCCATCCTAAAATATGGGTTACCCCTTCATAAGCTTTTACAATGCCGCCTTTATCTGTAATTACCGCAATACATTTTCCATCATCATGACTATCAAATACATTGCTATCAAAATCTGTAATTATACCGTTTACAACCGCATTTCTCGAACTACAGTGTTTATACTTCAAGCTAACTTCATAAGGAAATTTAATTGAGTAAATTGATTCGTGTTCCCATGCATGGACTGGGGTGTTGTCATAAATTGGATCCGATATAGTATGCATACTACCGGCTCCGTCTACGATAACAGCAGCTGCACTATCGAACCCAGATCGATAAAAAGCACACAGTGCATGCATTTTATGGTGTAGCTTGGACACATCATGGACCTGAACTAGCTCTTTATCCTCGTGAAACCCTATTAGTTTGAGTTTCCTGGCTAAAGAAGAATAAACATCTTCCCGAGCATAATCAATCTTTCCGGCAGATTCTAACGAGGTAGTGTGGGATATAATTAAATAATCTAATCGGTCAGTATATTCAAGTATTTTTGTAATACATGCCAGCGGGCCGCCATCATATTTTTTCCTAGTCAGTCTTTCTTCTTCTATTGAAAATACTACCTCGCCATTTTTAAGTAGACAAACAGCTGCATTGTGTCCTCTTGCAATGCCCGCAATCCAAATATCTTTCTTCATTTTACCTCACTTACTTAAAATTTTTATTCGCCATTTTTTCAACATATTTCATAATCTCATCTAACACCGCATCGTTTAATCTCATTAGAGATTCATTGTTTCTATTAGCGTCTTCATCCAAAGAAACTCTAATAGGATCATATACTCTTCTGCCTACCCCTACATCAAGTACTTGAAATTTATTATTATCTACATAACTAACATTTTCCGGAAATGTAGAGCCTGCCACTACCACGGTAGGTACGTCTAAAGCATATGCCAAATGTTGACCAACACTATCACAACCTAAAAATACATCAGCATTGCGAATGATACCACCCCAGATTCTCAGAGGAACGTTTTCTGGTTGCGCTAAAGGCTCGGTAATACCCATCTTTTCATAATCACCTTTAAACTCTGACATTATAACTACGCTGTATTTTTTCTGTAGTCTTTTAATAAGTTTAATAGTATCAGCCATTTCAAAGGAACGACCGGTAGAATCTATAATAGCTTTACCTAGAGGTTGAGCTCCTCTTCCATAAGGCTGAAATACAATAACTTTTTCCTTCTTAGTTTTTTCTTTAACATCTTCTATAATGTTTTTACCATGTACATATTCTTCTGTAGTTAACCGGAGGGTAGGTTTAGGTAAGGTACGTACACCTTTGTTGTTAATTTGAATATCAAAGGCCTGGGCAAGGTTGCATTTCTGGTTATAGTACTCCCAGATGCGATAGGGTTCAGTAGTTACACAATTACGACTTTTTATTTTTTCTTCAAACAACTGCTTATGCCAATTATCAAAAGCCCGTTTACCTAGGATAGGATGACCTTTGAAAAAGTCCGTGCCCCCTTCGCATACGATAATAAAATCGTCTTCAGGATGTTCTTCGTGGTATTTTTCCAATGCAGGAATAGAGGAGAGCACCCGGCCGGCGCCCCCACTCATGAAAAAAGCAGTAGATCTTGTGGTCATTAATCACTCCAATTTTACAGACTAATAATAAAGTATTGTATATTATAATATAATGTAAATCAATACTTTCGGTTAACTTTTATTCCGTATAACCTATAGGCTGTGGTGCTGGTTCGTTAGGAACATCAGTAGGGTCTGGTGCACCGGGCTGGGTAGAATATGTTACCATATAAGGCATTAACCCGGCATCTCTATATAATTCTATTTTACTTTCAGCTTCTGCTTTCCAGTCAACCCAGGCCTGAATAAGCTGGGAATCGGCATTATCAGCGGTAAGCTTTTCTATTTTTTCTTGAGCGTCATTGATTAAACGCTCATTAGAAGAGCCTACATCCATCCAGTTAAGCACGGGCTTATACCATGGAAACGGGCGATTAAAATCCTTTAATGTGAGGTTAAAGGTGATTTCATTTTTAGAATAGGTATGATCAGGAGTAGTGGGGTTGGGGCGTGAATATGTAAGGCCATCCGGTAGATTATAAACTTTTTGAGTTTCATTTCCTGTGAGCGGTGCAGGAAAGAAGATGCTAGCGATTAAAGGTTCGTATTTTGCATCTACTAAAAAATAAAATGTGTCTGGAACATCATTAAGAGTTTGGTACAATTCTTTTGTTGTAGGAAACGCGCCTACAATTTTACCTGTACCTTCTTGAATTTCAAATGCTAAATACCTCGGACCATTGTATGTATATGTGCCTGTAAGCCCTAGATTGCTAGTCTGGGAGGTATATTCATCCGGTAAATTATAGGTAAATGATTTTTCTATTGTTTCCATATTTGTTTATTCCTTAGGGTGTGCGGAAAATACACACTCTACTGGTCTTAGACCGTGTTTTTTATAAAGTTCTACCTTATTTTTCATTTCATCTCCAAATTTCACCCAGTCGTTATAGACAGGGTCGCCAGGCTTTAAATTATTTATTCTTTCACAAGCTAGATTAAATTCTGAAGTAGCCATCATTGAAATTGTATCCCAATCTATCCATTCCTTTAAATAAGGAAATGGAGTTTCCCAAGCATTCTCTTCTATATTAAATCTTACTTTTTCTGTATCATAAACTAAATAAGGGGG
>Ga0194133_10006266_pt1 | contig 14731 bp, 9 predicted proteins | sample TA2KigOf40mmetaG_FD_155448 | JGI IMG/M metagenome (GOLD analysis project Ga0194133, IMG submission 155448) | Freshwater microbial communities from Lake Tanganyika, Tanzania - TA2015055 Kigoma Offshore 40m | ecosystem: Environmental > Aquatic > Freshwater > Lake | place: Tanzania: Lake Tanganyika...
CTAAAAGATCTGCTTGGCAAAGATCCACTATTTTACTTCCAAAATGGGATGAGTGTGTTTGGAAGAAATAGAAAAAAGCCAATATCTTAATCATGTACTATACGCCCAATTCAAGTTCTTTTTTTTGCTTTAACAATACTTTTACGAAAATGTTCAATTTCTTTCAAATTCCTGTTAAACTCATTACAAGACAGGTTCACACCTGGTCTCTCATTCCCATACCTTTTGATATCAAGATGGCATTTCAGCGCAAGGTATACTTGATTCTCCAACCAGGTCGTGCCCCTGGTTGATCACCCTTATCCGAGTCCCTACTATATAAAGGGCTGCTGTTTTGCCAATAAACAGTTTTGTGCATATTGATTGGGAAGGTATCAACATTTCTTTCATCCATAATTTTTGGTGTCTCAAAGATTTGATTTTGATATTTATGCTGAGATACAATACAGTCTAAGTAAAAGTAAAAGTTTTTAAACCTTGTGTAGAGATTATCCTCTGATACAGATCTGGAGGAAGTGTCACTAAAATAGGAAAGTGATTTCTTCACCATGGTTGCTCTCTTGGACCTTGAAGACTGAGGCTGACCACAACCTGGCATTTCTTTGTCCTCATCCTCATCTATTACATCCAATGTTCTCTGTTGGGAAAAATTTTTTCTCAAGTTAAGTGCTTCTTTTAGACTTAAGTGTCCTGAGATTGGAAATGTTTGTGAGTTTTTTCAAGAAATAAGTGCAAATCTTGCTGGACCTGGTTGATTGTTTCACACATAGTTTGCCTTCTGTTCTCTGACTTATGTGAACTTTTGGATTGGTTTCCATATATGTTTTGATCAAAGCCCTGAGAGTGAAACGACATTGCACCAAATATTTGTGATCAAATTGAACTGAAAATAAAAATATACATGATGAGAATTTATAAAGGTCATATAAATTTGAAATTCAATCTTTGAAACAGTCAAATAAAAATTTTTGTTGATAAAGCCAAGCTCCTCAATTAAGTGCAATTATTTTTTTGACTTGAAAGACACATTTTTTGATTTTTTTAACAACCAAAAACCATATAATTTGATTTGATTATTTTCATATTTCTTCCCTACCAAATATAAGACACACTATATGCCAACTTTCAGGTGTATCCACCCGCTTTCAGGTGTATTGCCCCTGCTTACAGGTGGCACACCAGAATAAACCTGTTAATGGTGGAAATTTTGTCGAAAACTGCCATAAAACACGTGTAAACACCTTAAAATCATAGTACTCCATTCAAACCTATTTTCACAACCTTTTTTCCGGTTGGGTTATTTGGCGATATTTTAATGCAAATGTTCATATTCTTTCACATTTACCTTGAAAGTCATTTCAAGTTAGTTTGCCAAGCTATCTTTCTTTCCCATGCTCAACTTTCTGTGACAGCAAAAGTTATCCTCTGCCTCTAACAAGTGATCAAAATATGCCACCTGTTTGATTCCTCCCTATAGATTATTACCTTTTCCTACTGTTCTCTGACCTGTATAAAGATTTGAGAAGACCATCACTTGGTTAACAATCAAGCCTCTCAATAGATCACCCTGAGGTCATCACGCACATCAGAGATTACGCTATCTTGCTCTTGTCAGAGCACCACACCTGCTACAGGGGTCGAATCCACAAAGCTCAAATGAAATATGTGATCCCAATGTACCAAAAAGGCTCACAATTAAATACAAAGATAGGCAAGGGACATATTGGCAAGTGGTCTTATACACTTGCTGAGACCTTAGATTTAAGGTTGATGGTTTAATCCTTGACATCCCAGGATTTTTTTCCACATACATACTAGTAGGTTTTTGTGTGGCAAGCCAGCCCCACCCCTTTTTGGCTGTTTTTTATCTCATTGTTTTTTTCTGGTGCCATGCACCCTTCCCGCCTGCGTGACGGGACAGACATTAGTGTTTTATATTTAATAATTTATCTGTGTTTATTCCACATCAATTTGATTTATGACTAACCTTTTTGACGTTTACATGGTATTCCACAAACGACTGGCACCAATTGACCAGTCAGCTTTTGGACCACATTCACTCATTGTTTTTATGTGTTCCACCCATTTCCCACCAAGATCTTGGATTATAACCTACCCAAGAAATGTTAATCTGGGAACCCATTTGATACATTCAAACAGAATTCTTCTTTTTGGACTGGAATATTCTCCCCTGCTTAGCTAACTGTTTGGTATTTTATGATTTTTTTTAAAGAAAAAAAACTCATTGTGAAGGAGTTTGGCAAAATACGTCATCAAGATACTTTCCCCTCTCTCAAAAAGTAAGTCTGGCTAATCTTTTCACCACAATCACTTAACAGCTTGAAAGCCTTACTAGAAAGCTAATCTAATTTAATAAGCTATTGATTGAGATCCTTTTTGTTTATTTCTTTATCAGGTTAGAAAGATTCAAAACAAAAATTTCTAAAGAGGAAATGATTATTTAGCATTCTTAATGAAACAAGCAATTTTAATAAAGTTACCAACAAAGAGCATTTCAAACAAAGGAATCATTTGAATTTCAATTGCATTTTCTCAAATGGAGACCTTTTTGCCCCCATAATATTTTAATTTCCTTCAAACCTTCACCTTTGCAACAAGGAAATGTGCTTTGATTATAACAGCAGATGAGGAGAATACCAAGAAACTTGACTTTCATAAAAGAAGGAAACAGGCTTTTGTGAAATGATATTAATTTAATCAAACTTTTCTGCAACGCAGTGTAAGAAAAGTCAACTTTTTGTGGAAACTAGAAAGTAGACAACAAGTAGACAACAAGCACAGGATTATAGGAATCTCTCTGGATTCCTATTTACCTGTGCTCTCTGCATGGAGAGCACAGACATGCAACTGCTAGAGAAACTGTAGAGATGGGCCCTGAACCGACCAGAGCATAATTTTGACCCATAGTAAATAAGATGCCAATCCGTCTTTGACCCGGTTTTTTTTTACTTTTGACCCAGCACGATGATATTTTTTTGACCCGAAGCAAAGAAAATTGAAAAATTTGGGATTTTTAGGGGAAAATTTACAAATCCAAACCCAAACCAAAGATGGCTGACCCGGCCCGACCTGTGCAACAAAAAATTGATCTGGCCCAACCCAGGTCAAAATTTTTTGACCAGGGCCCATCACTAGAGGAAAGAGACAAAAGGGATTGCACAGTTGTTGAAACCTGAGCAATCATCACAATGAACTTGGGGGAAGACTGCTCCTATCAGAAGACAGCCAGAGCCATTAAAGAAATTAGAACCTTCCCATCATCAAGCAAGAACCCAGAACAAGGACAAGGACCGTGGTGTCATTGGCGGAGCACCAAATTAATCAACCTGCAAACATGACGTGACACATAAGCAATCTCCACAGTCAATCTAAGCTCATTTCACTTTTGTCTTATTCTATTCCCTCTGAGGAAAATAGGAGAAAATTGAGCCATTATATGATCCAAACAAATACTTTTCTCCTCAACCCTCACTTAAGAATTTTTGTTAGTAAAATAAATTACATCTTAAAAACACAAGAGGTTTTTGTTTAATTTACAGAATGTTCTTGAGTTAAATGTCATTAAAGTAATTTTTTCATCTTTAAATCCTTTGGAGAAAAGAAAAGTAGGCAAAGAAAACTTTGAATCCCAGTTGAATTTCTGCTTTTTTGCCTTTTAAAACATCAATTATTTGACACAAAGCCCTTTTCAACAGAACAAAATTAAGTTTGTTCTGTCAGAAAATGAATTATTGAAAAAGTAAAAGTGCTTTGGAAAATGCAATAAGTGTATTTCAGAGAGATGATAAGCATAGAATGCACACTTTAGCAATTTTTCTAGGGTTATAGGTTAGCAATACTGTAAAATAAACAGTAAGTATCTTATTGATCATATTTTGTGATGCTCAATCTCCTCACCTCAATTTTCCTTCACGATGCTTGCATTTGCCTTCGTCTGATATTAAGCATTATCTCAAGGAAAACAACAACGCTCAGAAACATTCCTCTCCGCTACAACTGTTGTAATTCACTTGGGCTTTGGCATCAGGGCCTCATGAATAAAAGACAAACTGAGGCTGTGATTATATGTTTATTTGAATCAAGTTTTTAGGAATTCACAATTATTATTGTTTTCCAATTAATATAATTTTTGTTAATAGATATGAATTGGTTCGTTCGCACTTGGTATCTTTCCTGGGACAGATGATGATCAAACGACCAAGCGGTCAGTAGGGAGACTTCTTTTGAAGGATCCTCTTTGAACTTGCATGTTGTTTCTCCAGTGAAGTGGTCACTTTAAGGACATCTTGAAATCCCCTCAGAGGTCCATTCATCACTTGTTGATGTCTCCACATCTTTAATTATATATGGCTCATGATGGCTCATTTTACCCTTAAAAGGGATATCTATCTTCTAAATATATAAAACAGACTGTTTGTACCTAAGTACCTACCTGTATCACTCTTTCGGGCGTGAACTGCCTGACCAATCCCCACCAAATTTTGTACAGACCTCCCCTCCAACTCAGGGAAGGTCCGTAACACGGATCTGACCCTGTGAATCCAACCCCCTGACCCCAGGGTACTCCAAGCTCCAAAACCTAAACAGAGCATTGGAGGAAAAACTTTGCTTTACAAAAAATGTCCAGATGGCTGACTTAATCTCATTTTCCAGGGCAGCGCCAGGCCCCAGTTGCCTGGTACTGCGCAAGTGAAATCAGCTATAATTGACTTGTGATAGTCAACAAAACATGACATTTATTGATCAATTAGTCTCATCATGGGAAAGGATCAATATATGGATTTTGTAAAATTATTTGTACAAGTGTTAGTTTTGCCAAAAGGATGATCCTTTGGGATTAAGCTTTGAGATTTTAATTGGCTTAAAAAAGTTTTCAAAGCTTCAATTAAAATATGAAAAGTTTCAGCTGCAAACTTTCATATAAATAACCTTTCTTCTTTTATAGTACAAGATTTCAGATGCTATGAGAACTCGTCGAACCAAACTCATCAAATTACTCGTCAAACAAATGAACTCGTTGAACTACGAACTCGCCGAATGAACGAACTCGTCGAACTACGAACTCATCGAACGAACGAACTCGTCAAACATAGGTTAGGTCCTGTAAGCCCTGCAAGGTTAGGTTAGGTTACGTTGGATAAGCAAAATGTTTGACGAGTTGGTTTGTTCGACGAGTTTGTAATTTGAAGAGTTCGTTCGTTTGGCGAGTTTGTACTTTGACGAGTTGTAGCTTGATGAGTTTGTTCGTTCGACTAGTTCAGATTCGATGAGCTCGGATTCGATGAGTTCTCGTATCCCCAAGATTTCAGATTCTTTTTTATTAGCTGCCTTGACAAAATAACCTGATTTGTTTTTCTTTTGAAAGAACATGATGCATGATGCACATTTTTTAATCCTTTGACAACCAAAAGAAATTTTACGTTGCACTTTTTGCTGAAAAGTTTTAATTAGTATGAAAGTTTGAATTCGAGTCTAAAGAATCCAAATAAATTTCCATATCTAGATTTGCTTTAAAGATTTCTTTTTGCTAAAAAAAAGTCTCTTTCATCAGTATTTAAATTGAAGAAGAAAACTCAAGATTTCACCGCACCTAATTAACTGACTGAAACTCAACTAATTGGGAGAAAAAACCTCAGCTAATCAAATGCTTTTCAACTTTTTTCTCACATCAAAAGAACTTTTTTTTCATTCAACGCTATGACTCTGTAAAAGGGTGTTTAAAAAGCAGTTTTTAAACTGAGGCCGTGATCTTTGGAGGCAAACATACCGAGGAAACCATCTCAATAAATGGTGAATGTTTCAATCCAGGAAAAACAATGAAAATCCTGAGGATCCTTTTTGATCAAAGGCTGAAATTCTCTGATCATATTAATAATATCATCATTAAAGCTCAAAAAATGAACTATGCTATGAGGCTAATTAGGAGGAAGCTTACCCGCGATCAATTCATGAGAGTCATCACTTGCCAATATTATGGAAGATGCTATTATGGATGTCCCGTGTAGTTGAATGGGACCAACAGCTTCACGGATATTAGAAAACTGAATGCACTGCACCATAGGGCACTTCGCTTGGCAAATGAGACCATAAGAAGAGGATGAGCAGATCTGATCTAGATAGCCTTGATAGATCAAGACCATCCATCTGGGCACAGTTTCTCATGGCTAGCTCAGCTATCAAAGCAATTACAAAAGACGTTACGCAATTCCTGGCACAAGAGAGCATGAAAAATATGTTAATCAAGAGAAGGAAGCCAAAAAGACCGCAGTTCTTTGACATCTTCTACAAGCAATCCAGAATCGACTCAATTTTCTCAACGGATTTACTTTTTGAATAGAGGAATGGATTGTCCGACAATTTGTTAAGAATTAACCTGATAAGAAACATTTTAATATGCATTCCTGGTCACTCTAATAACAATTATTTGATTTATTTGAATTGAGAATACGACATTTCGCCGTGTGCCGGTTCGCCATATGCCAATTCACCACAGTTGGTTCGCCATAGTCAGTTCGCCATATGAGCCAGTTTGCCATACGACACGCACGCACGCAGCCCCGCAGGGTTAGGTTAGGTTGGGTTAGCAATATGTGGGCGCACATGCATTACGACGAGTATGTACACGCACTCCACCGTCATATGGCAAACCAACTATGGTAAACTGGTATATGGCGAACTGGCTATGGCAAACTGGCATTTGGCAAAATGGAAAATGGCAAAACTACATAAAATGTTGGCCTTAATTTAATTTGACAATTTATAATTCTAATTACAAACAAGTCTTACACAGCTCAATACATAAATTATTGTAATTTTTGTACATGTATACGCGAATGACTTAATAATTCATCAGAATCAGTAAAACTCATTTCAAAATGGGTTGTCACTTGACCTCTCATTCCCACACTTTTTATATCAATATGATAGTTCTGGGCATTCCTCCAATCAACAAATGACATTTCTCTTATCACCTTATTATTGATTGCATCTCTTATTGGAGTCTCTCCTAAGTCAATAAACAGTTTATGGGAAATCAAGGTGAGGAGATTTCACATCAAGCAATAAGACCAATGAGATACTAACTTTTTATTTGAGAAAGAGGCGGATTTATATACATGAGCTTGATAAAACGGATCTGCTCATTCGGTGGTAAAGGAAAGTGATGATCCAGGTATCAGAATTAATGGTCAGATTTTAATCAATATTTACTATTTGAAAGGAAATGAACCTTCCATTACAAATAAATTCTTCTTTCATTTTCAAATAGTTGAAATCAAAAGATATGTAACAGGTTAGAATGGCAAGGGATCTACGAAGAACCCAGCTAGCTAGCAGGAGGAAAACCTGGGGTTTTGAAAAGTGAGCATGCCCTTCCCATTTTGAAAAACCTCCTTACTAGTTTGGGGTGCCATACTAAATAACTTTTTCATTCTAATTCTATTTAGGTCATCGGAGACTTTGAAAGGTAGGTCCAATTCAGGTCTATCAGTCTATTACTTGGATATTGTTGTCCAAATCTAGGTTGAACATTGTCATAAAACTTGAGATTGTATTCTAATACCTGCAGGGTATAGTGGTGAGTATATTTTTACCATTAAAGCTGTCAATCAACAAGAAGGTTTCAATAAAAATAAAGGTAATTGAATTGATTGTAAAATATTTTAAAGGTTATTATACTAAAAATAAAAATGCAGGGTCTTCGTGGCCTAATGGTCATGGCATCTGAGGGTAGGGGTTTCAAACCAGGGTTCCAGCAGTGATTGAACCCTAGCAACTCCGGCACACAATCATCATGACTCCAGATCACAAGACACTTGATAAAGTTACCCACAGAATAAATAATTAGTAAAAATTAGAGATGGGCCTGACCCTAGCATATTTTTGAACTGCAGTAAATAAGAGGCCGACCCATCTTTGACCCAGGTACTTTTTGACCTGACCCTTAGAGATGTTTTTTGATCCAAAGTGGAAAAAATTGAAAAATTTGGGAATTTAAGGTGAAATTTTCCAAACCCGCAGACTTAAATAAAAAATGGCTGACCCAACCCGAGCAAAAAAAATTGAACTGACCCAACCCAGGTCAGAAAGTTTTGATCCGTTCCCATCACTAGTAAAACTATCTTAAAGTCTGAAAAACTGTTTTGTTTTCACTTAAAAAAATCTTCAATAAGACTGATATTCCAGACATGAAATTTTCCAGACATTATCTAGACCTTGTGATTACAACATAACTGTGTTGCCCTCAAAAAAGTCATTAACAATAGAGCATAATAAATTATCTTTGAATTCAAATTAATCCCCAGAAGCTTTGATATGTCAACATCTTGTTGACAAACTATTCCCTTATGGTGGAAATATGTTGAACAATTAATTCCACATTGAAAAGAGAAACTATAAGTGGCAGATGAAATTTTGAGTCTTCTTACTAAAAGCTTAATTTGAATACATTTTCATCAGTATATTCCTATATTGACATTATTTTGGAGAAACATTTTAAAGTTCTGAACTGATACATAATGTATTCAGAATTTCTTATATTTGGTGTCTTATGTGTCCTTGGGGGCACAAAAAATTCAAAGGTTCTTTCCATACATTTCAGAGTAATATGATCTTGCATTTGTAAGTTACCCAAACTTCAAATATGATATGACAAAGTCACTCATGAAATACAGAGAACATTTACTTCTAAAGTGTGAGGGACACAGAAAAAAGAAGAAGCAAAACAAGGGGAGTAACAAAGTAAGTAGAATCTTTGATGGCCAATATGAGAAGATGTATCTTTAGAACTAAGTGCAGAATGTAAGCTATAGCTCAGCATAAGAAGTTTGAAATGACTTTTAAGGGAAATTTGTATAAACTAAGTATTTACAATAAAATGTCAGAAAAGAAAAATATGGAAATAACTGTAAAAGAATGAATGATATATGTAGACGGCACACACGGATCTCAGCCTTTAGATTTAAGTAATGGTAAAATATTATTTCAATCAGGCAACCTTTTACCTGATTCCCAAGCGCCCCTGATCAGCGCGCTCTTGTCTCACATGGCAATAAAAGGCCTGTGCGCCTTAAGATTAGGACCTAGTTACTCTCAGTGTGCTTAGACGTAATTTATTCAGAGTAGCTAGCTAGATATATTCCTAAGAATAACCATTTTTGTGTATTAATTTATTACTATGTGTGTACATTAACCTTCAATAACGTATTATGAGCATATCTTATACCTCGCCTTTTATTATAAAGTCAGGGAGAGACTAAGCCTCATAAGCATGGGTTAGTGATATATTATTTCTCGTCGCTTACCTAACATAAGAGATGAGCCCTGATCCAACCCGACCATGCTTTTGATGTGCATCAAAAAAATGGTCCGACCCAACATTTTGACCTTGACCTTAACTTTCATTTTCAATAACTTGCTTGAAATATGCCTGGAGTTATGATTTTTACAAAGCAGTAATAAAGTATCATCCAAACTGTAAGGTCATTTCATTTGGTACAATAAATTACTCAAAACTCAGATGCTAACTTTAAATTTTTTATGGATACCTTTTGTGTTACCAAACGACATTCAGATAACATTTACTTTTTATACAAATGTCGCATTAGCATTCAAAAGATGAACTGAAATTTCATTCAACTTTTCTTCCTCCACTTTTGTACGTGCTGAGACTGAAACAAAAACTTCAAGGGCTTTTTGGAAAGTCAGAAAGATCAATTCAAACTCTTATATAATAGGCAAAATTCTAGTATTTTATTGATGGCCAAGTAAAAAATCTCTTCATTGGTTGAAATCAACAGATTTTTATTTTGAGCACAGGATTTGATTTCAAAATAGTGATGACCTAGCTGTTCAAAGTTTTGACATCCAAGTTTTATGCACAGGCATTTACTAAATTTTTCCAGTATGTATGACACCAATGTTATGATCAAAGAAGTTTCTCAACGTTGCAAAGGCCTCTGCACTAATGATGGGTCTGGGTCAAAATTTTTTGATCCGGGTCAGGTCACTTTTTTATGGCTCGGGTCGGGTCGGGTTGGGTCAGCCATTAATGGTTTGGGTTTGAATTTTGAAAATTTCTCCTAAAAATGTCAAATTTTTAAATTTTTTCCCCTTAGGATCAAAAAAATTGCTTCGGGTCGGGTCAGAGAGTACCCGGGTCAAAGCCGGGTTGGCCTCCTATTTACAGTAGGTCAAAAGTAAGCTCTGCACCATTTAAGATTGAGACAGAGGTTTTAAGAAATCTAGATAAGAAATAAACACCAAGATCAAAAAGAGCAACACCTTCAGAATGGGTGATTTACTTCACTGCAAAAACTGACATAAAAATAACAAAACATCTCTTGCCAAAAAATGCATACATCAATGCCAGAATGATTGACAAACAAGGAAAGAAGAATGGAAAACAACAATTCAAGAATAGACTTCAAGTTCTCAATTACACCAACTTTGAGTGGGCAAACAAATGCCTTTGTGATAATGTACTCAGAATAGACTTAAAAAAGATCTTGTTTGAATATTATTTCATTCTTATTTTTGACATTTGTTGATGTCATTTGTATTTTAGCTTGTGAAATGAGCTGAATAAGATAAATACAAATACAATACACCGTCCAATTTAATCCTTTGACAATTTAAATAACTATATAATACCCTTTTATTGATGATTTAAACTACCTCTGACAACTTTCGAGTTACAAAATTTATTTTTGATATAAGTATTTCAACAACTGTAAAACTGTAAAATAATTTTTTGTATATTATGTAAGGCAGGCAGAAATATAATTCTGCCACCCTTTTAAATCAGAACTTTGTCATGTTTGTAAGATTAACCCAATTTGTAAATACAAATGCAAAATCTGGTAACAAGTTGAATGATTAGTGAGAATTAGTGCTAACTTAATAAGTTTGAGGTTTTTAAAGAATTTATATCATTAATTCCTTGAGCCAAAAATTAAAGGCATGTTTGGTTGAGCAAATCTATTTCATTACTAACTCTACAATACATTGCATTTACACTGGCTTGTCTTTTTCAGTTGGAAAGTACAAGTTCAGAAGGGTTATGGCACGCTTTGCTTCCAACGAGGGAACTCAAGGATGACACGACATAACAATACATACCCAGTCAATAAAGTGTATAACAGAAACCTAAACTAAATTGCAACCCTATGAAAAAGTCTTTTAGACACTAACTGATTTATCCTTAGGACCCTTGATGAGGGAATCCTGACTTTGGGTACCATTGGATAGGTGGTCTCTTTTGGTAGGATCTTAAAGCAAAGTATAATTGCTGCATAGGAGTGCCAAACTTGAGTTTAAACTTCAGTCTGTTCTTGCCCTCTATAATATGGTCAATCCCCCCTTGCCAGCAGACTGATGGAGCAATCCTTCACTCTAAACCGTTATCCTGGAAAATATTTATTTTATGATTTTAGTTGCAAGAGGGTTGGTAGGACAAGTATCATCAATAGAGCGAAACAGATATTGGAACTGATACTTTTTCTGGCCAGAAAAATGACCGTGATTAGCGCACTTTTTTTTTACTAAAAAAGGACATTTCAAAATTGTTAAATAAATTGGGACATATACATGAAAAAATACAATTTTCTGTAGAAATTATGGTTTTTTCATGTCACAATTGCACAATTTTTTACGTGTATCCCCAAAATACATATTTATCAATTGCACAATTTTTGCCAAATTTGTGTCTCACTTTTCCGTTCAGGTTCCCACTTTACCAAGTGTAAAATTCAAGGGCAGCAACTGAGAGTGATTGTGTGAGGGTATGATAAAGTTTAGGTTTTTCCTCTCAGAATTGTAGGACAGGGCTAATCCCCTGTTCTGTACCATAATTAATCAATCTAATCCAGTCCCCCTATCTCAAAAAAGTTTAAATTCTCCCAAAAAAGTTAAACCTTCTTTTAAATATTGTTACCTTCAAGTGTTTTTATCAATCAGGTCTGAAAGTCAGACATCAAATCAATCAGTTGTGAAAGCTTAAGATTAATCTAAAGGAAGCATCCAACCACCAAGTACAACAAAGACTTCTTTATACTGTTAATTTCTGGTGAAACTAACAAAAATACCTCTCTTAATAAATGCTCTCTGTAAGATTGTTTGTTGATTTGCTTAATACTTAAACCATTTGTATGTCTATCTTCTAAACATAATTGGATAAAAATACATTTAAGCCTTGAGATCCTGTTACTTTCTTTGAAATGATACTTTTTCAGTTGACAGACTTTTGTTAATACAATATTAAGATTACAAAGCTAAAAGATCTTAAAGAAAACAGTCATTTTATGAGATTTGCATAAATTGAAAGTAAGGGGTTCTCAGGTCCACCATTATCTCAACGACTGACTTAGGAAAGCAACCAGTCTTCAAGGACTTTGATGTGGATGGATCCCTAGTCAAATCCCAATCAACCATGAAAATACTAGGAATACAATTTCAACACAATCTGGGTTGGAGCAAACACCTAGGAAATATTTTCAAAAAGATTAAACCAAAACTATCAATGTTGAAAAAAGTAGACAAAACTCTAACAAAGGAGCAGTTTCTTAAAATTGCCACTGCACAATTATATAGTATCGTATACTATTCAGCGCCAGTGTGGCTCAACGCAACACTTAAGTACCATGGCAGCAACTGAAAACCCTACACTACCGTATTCATAGAGCAGCAGTAAAGGATTTTAAAAGAAAGACACCCAACAGAATCCTAGACAAAAGTTGCCTCAGAGCCACTCCGAAAATGTGGTCAAACTATTCTACGCCATCTCTAGTCATAAGGCTTTCAAGGGATAGAAGCCCTAAGTTCTTATTTGATGAAATACAATTAACCATCTTCACAACTAGAAGAAAACCCAACACAGCAAACTTTTATGACAACTCAGAAGGAAAAATTGGGAAGCTCAGGCTGTCGAATGGACTCATTAACATGAGCGGACTGTCTCAGTGGCTATACCAGGACCTAAGCGTCAATGCCATCAGAAAAATGCTTAAAAAAGACTTGAATTTTGACTCTTAATTTTAAATTTAACATATTTTGATCTCTGACAATTTTATAAAAGTGATGATGCACCAAAACAAATGCTCTTGTGAAGCCTATTTTCATGTAAATGGAATAGTGAGCAATAAATCTATTATCTACCTATCTATAACTCTAAGGAGAGCAGCATACATCAATGACAAAAGACCAGGGATTGCCACATTCATGGATACAACTACGCTTTGCATCGCAAAAAATAGTTTTTACAAAAGACTCAAATGCATGAAAATCATTAAATTTGAATGGACAAATGGCATTGATGCCAATAATAATGGAACTTAAAGAATTTTTACAATCGGATTTAATGTCAAATTTTTTAGTATCGTTTGAGTTTATTGGATTTTATCTTATTGATTTTACTATGATTGATATTCTTTTACTGCTGATTATTTTATTGTGCATTTTAACCGCTCTTAAAAAGTTGTAAACTAGTTTTACCTTTCTGGAGAAATATGCAAATACAAATATGAAATCAATTAACAAATCATGATTTTAATTTTAATATGAAACTTTCAAGCTAACTTTTAAGATCAAGGGAATGTCAACTTTTTTGTTCTTTTAATCAACACATTTGCTCTTGGAATTTAAACCTCACAAAAAAGTCAAGCTGGTGTTTTTGAAAAGAAGGTAGATTTAAGAGAGGAAAAAGTTTTTCATGAAGGAATATTGCAATATTCAACAATTTGTTTGTGTACATATTATTCACACCTCAATGCCCAATATTGAAAAGAGATTCTTTTATTGGTCACCTTTGTAAGAGACTCAAAATGCCTCATTTATGCATTCTTTTGTTGGGTAAGTTCTCTTCATTAAGTCATTAAAGAAAATGTTCTGTAACATGAAGATTTAATATCCACATTACTTTTGTTTGAATAAAAACATTGAAGATCTTTGAGTGGGATTGTTGATAATAATAAGAAAAACCTACCTTTTTTTCCAAAGAAATATCTACCTTTTTTGGATGAATATAATTGTAAGGTTTTGTTTTTTCTCAACTTGGCAAGGAAGGAAACTTCCAGAGATGTCGTCATTTAACACTCAGAAAATGCTTTGGAGAGAGCATTTGGCTTTTTTTCAATTTTGAAGAAGAAAAAAAACTTCAGGGAAAGTAAGTAAGTGTGGGTTTGGGAGAAATGATGGTGAGATGAGAAGAAAAGAAGGCAACATTACATTAAGCCATATTAGACTAGATTCAAAAGAAAGGCGTCAATAATGGCCTCAAGGGATAGTGTTAGTAATGCTTTAATGTCTTAGAAATACCATCTCTATAAAGATGCAGGTTTGATATGAACTTCCCTTTCCACAAGAACAGTGCATAAAAAAAGATCAAAAAGTTTTCAATTTCAATAAACTTTTGACTAGCTGACAAGTTTTTAGTTTGTTCAGGTCAACTTGTTTGTTGAGTCTGTTGAGTTTGTGATAAATTTTTCCAGTTCAAACATAGAAGCTTAAAGGTTTACCTCTTGACTTGAAAGTTAAATAAATTGATTGGCAAAAATATATGTGCTGAAAAGCAGAAAAAAGGGAAATTCTTCTTTTGACCTATAGAAATATCTCTGCTGATGATCTAAAATATTTTGAAAATTTGATATAAAAAAAACTTACCTTTTGCAACAAGAAACTTTTTTGGTACAACAAAAAAATGCTTTCTCAGAGGGAA
>Ga0194133_10006269_pt1 | contig 14727 bp, 20 predicted proteins | sample TA2KigOf40mmetaG_FD_155448 | JGI IMG/M metagenome (GOLD analysis project Ga0194133, IMG submission 155448) | Freshwater microbial communities from Lake Tanganyika, Tanzania - TA2015055 Kigoma Offshore 40m | ecosystem: Environmental > Aquatic > Freshwater > Lake | place: Tanzania: Lake...
ATAGTGAAAAACTGATTATAAATCCTTAGCTAAAAAATGATCAAATTCATAACAATTTTAAGGAATAGAGTAAATAACGAACTTTGTATGTAATCTTACCACAAAACATGGCTTTTTGTTCTTCTCCAGCCCCTCCTAAACTGAGCGAGTGTCAAACAGACTGACTGAATTTTCTTTTCTTTTTATTTCTCTCTCTTCCCTTGAAATTTTTAAGACGTAAATAAATCGTAGATATCGGTGCTCTATCAAACGTAAACAATTCAGCCAATAGAATGTTGACTTTTTGAGACATGTACAAAAATTGCGTAAAGGCTGTGGGTGGGGCAAAGGGCTACAGAGGTCACGTGTTTAAAGGTACTATCACAGGGTGAAAGAAAACACAAAACAACGTCTATTAGTTATAAAAAGAAATTCTGTCTAGATTAATTAGAACTCTTCTGGCAAAGGGTTAATCAATCCCTCTTTTCGCAATGAACTAATTGCTGCATCAAACAACGTGTATTTAGATAGACCAATCTTTGGACTGTAATTACGAATGAATGGATTTTTGTTTTTTCCAAATGTGGTAGAGATAGACCGATGGAATTGAGAATTTCCCCAAGCCTTTCTATTTATAAATAAATGGGCTTCATTTATGCAATCACTCATGCCTATTTTTGGCTTTTGGTAATGCCAGATGCAATTGTCGTTTAAATAATTCCCCATGTTATATTTGGAGAAATATTATCAAATCCAGCATTATCTACTTTTTGTTTGTTGTTCTATTTTGAATTGAAAAGGAACCGGTTTCGGACTTCGGGGTGGTTGCCGACCAAAGATCTGCTGATCCTGGTATAATTGGTAAATACCTGAATCAATTTGTTAAGTGAGGGGTTGACAGAATAAATTTGGACTCTTCTGCTAAACCTGGACTTGTTTGCAAACGATCAGAAATTTTAAAACTATTTTTCAGCGCTGAAAATGTTTCGCTTTTTCCTCATTTTTGCTTTTGGAAGCCTTCTGCTCTTGACGTTATCAGCTTTTGCTTACCCAAATGGGGCACCAACAAAGGCTTGCCACGGGCTCGTCCCGTCAAGGAAGGGTCACAAAGCTGATCCAAGCAAGAAACCGTCTCCTTATGCTTTATCAACCGAATTGTTAGATAAATCACTGAAACTAAAGGTAAGGATTCATTGCGTCACTTAATTTTTATATTTGGAGCTATAATGGGCCATTTCCATCTAGGTCTCTGGTGTACCTCCCTTTCGTGGCTTTGCCATGCAGGTACGACGGGTGAATGACAGCTCTTTGGCAGGAGAATTTAGCTGGGACCAAGAAACTGTAAGGATGATTTTACCAATAATTCATGAATTTCCTTCAAGCAAATTTTTTTTGTAGACTGAAAATGTCAAGTATATGAAGTGTGATCCTGAAAACCCCAAGTCATCCATAACACATTCCAAATCCAGGGCCAGGGAAGAGGTATTCCATGTTTATGTATATCATATCCATAGCTAAGAAAGGTTTGCATTTTTGAGCAGAAAAAAACCAAAGGGAATTTGGCTAGGTGGTTGGCCTTAATGCTCAAATTTCTTAGTAAATCCAATCAGTTAAGCTGCACTTTGATATAGAGATCATTTTTCATTCGAACTGAAAAAAGATGCTGGGGCTTTGCTCCAAAATTTTAAAATATCTTCAAGTACAAAAAAGCAAGAATAATTCATGAAATCTTTTTTCTTCAGCTTGTTGTCTATTGGACGTGGCCTGATGATAATTCCACTCCAAGTGATCGTGATTACCAACTGATTTACACCGTCGTGACAAACAGAAAGCACTTTTGGGTCAAGACGACTTCTCTAATTTTTCCACCCAAAATAATTCTTTCAAAGTTGTAGGCAACCTAAAGGCCTATATGGGAATAAAAGTGACAGATAATCTCACCAGTGAGTATGATTTTGTCTCAAGTCAAGCAAATTCGTGGTTGCAAAGCATAACTTTTATTCTTTGCCCTGAGATGTCTCTCAATAATGGTTTGAAGAATTGTGCTTTGGCTGCATTTCCCAGATTGCCACGAAGGGTTTCCTTTTATCGCCTTTGATCAGTTTTTTTAAAATCTAATTTTAATATTACTACTTAAAGTAAGAGCGTTCAGAATTGCGTCGAGATTTTATATTTTCATAGACATAATTGTCGAACAATGCAAGCAAACCTATTGGTTTCCTTCACTAGTCTTAGCTTTCTGTAGAGCTTCAGTTGCGAACCATTTTGCTAAAGACTGTGTGCAAAACTGAGAAACCTAAACGGAATGGCGGAGATAATCATCAAAATATGGAAAAATTTTAGAATAAAAAATAAGACACAAACCTGCTGAGAGCTCGACTTGATTTGACCTGCAAGGACAAGAGCATTAAGCCTGTTGGGAGGAACGAGCGGCTTGAATATTTTATTGACATCTTCGTCAGGGAGTGGAGGCTCATTACGAGCACTCCGAGCAGTGTTTTCCTATCATTTTTAAGGAAAATTAATTCCAATTTGGAAAATCTATTGAGAATTAAGCTTTCACAACACCTGTTGTCTCTTTTGGAGATATCTGGTTTTTTCCTGACACTGTTTAACTGCAGCATTCTGAGCTTTGTTAAATCTCATCGATTCCTGTGAAAAAAGTGAGACTGGTAAATATCTTGTCTCAGATGATCAATGTCTGTATATTTACCTGGTTCAACTCGTCGACAGCATTAATCAAATGCTTCAGTTGCTCCTCTAAGACGTCAGCAGTTCCAAGATCTAAAAACTGACGTCCTGCTTCCGCAGGAACTTGCTCTGAGAGCTCTAACAGCAACTCGTTCATCTGCAACGAAAATTGTCACAGGTTAAAATTGTGTAATAGAATTGAAGACGGAGAAATAACTCACCAAATGGGAATTTTTTATGATGATCGGGACTTCTTCGAAAAGATTGTCGTGATTGACCTTGTTCTCAATTATATTTTCGGCAGTGAAGTCTCCAGACTTGTATAGTTGAATTGCCATTGGTGTAAGACGGAAAGCTTTTAGGGTCAAATAACCCTTCGAAGTTTTAGCTGTGTCAAATATTAGACAAACAGACTCCTCTATCGACGTTTGATAGGCGAAATGTGATTCCAACAACTGGGGTGAGAGGAAGTTCCCGAAATGGGCCGACTGCAAAACGACAAATTCAGATTTAAAAATCAGAGTTTTGCCAAACTTCAAAAGAAATGGTAACCAAACCTGATACCATCCGACATGCAAATGGTCAACATTGACCATTCTTAGCCTCCTCATCATATCCAGTTGGAATTCTTCGTCACTGAAGGTCTCATCGCTGTTTGACGGAAAAGGGAAACAGTGGGTTATTTCCAACCTAGAGATACATATTAGATAATGTTAAAAATTTTACTTTGACCCTTTGAATTTATCTCTAAAAAAATTTAGCAGTTTTTAACCTTGTATCTGTAACAAGCCCAAGTAGAGCTCCTTGTGCAATTCCAGTGTTGGCAGACTCAATTTCTTGACAGTGTTTGATTAATTTCATAACCACCTAAATAAAATATTTTTAAGTCTTTCTCTTCCAGTCAATAAATTTATGGCATTAATTGCACAAAGTTGAGACAGTGTTCTAGTTTTGGTTTAAGTTAACGTTTATCTCACCAAGCCGTCAATTTGAACAACTTCAATTTTGCCCTCAGGCTCTGATTTTCTTCGGTCGCCCATAATGAAAAATGAATAGCAGAACTTTGCAAATGTCCTAAATTTAGACTTTTTAGCCTTTCAAAATTTGTATATTGTAAACAACTCGTTTATACCGGAACTGTGGACTTTGCGGAATACAAACAAATACCAAGGTTCTAAATTACTTCTTCCCATAGGTATCTAAAAATTTTATTGTTCCCGATACGAATAAAAGCTCTTTATAGATTTTTGATCTTTTTTATTTCATTAGGAATAATTGAAAACATTTAGTTTAAGCATCAACGTGGTGATTGAGTCCATGAGAAAGAGATTTTTTCCATCTTCTGGTCAGTCCAATGCTAACCTGAAATGAAATGCGTACATTTTCAGGTTTAATTGTGAAGCATGAAAAAAGTTAATCCAAAAATGTCTGATCACCAGAGGATATTTCTCTCTGATGGCATCATCTGAAGCATTAGGAAACCTTTTGAGCATGTTCACACAGCTTCTCATCTGGAGCCTGGAATTTCGGATTTGAAAAATAAAGGGAATGATTTTTCTCTCCATGAGAAGAAAGGCAATGAGATATGTTAAATCAAATCATCTTACAATCTATGTCTTCGCTCTAACATCATAAGGTGCTCTTTGTATTTTGCAAGGAAGCTGCTCACTTTTGGACCATGTGTTGTCCCAAATCGGAATCTAAGGTTGTCACGATATGACTTATTCAAACGCCAGGGTAAAATATGTTCTCGATCTGAATAGGGTACGTAAAAGCCAAAAGGTCCAGGCCTTAAATATCGTTCTCTCTCGCCTAAAAAAGTCAATTCAAATATTTAGATTTTACACTTTTGTTTTTTTTGACCATGTTGACGATGAGCTTAAAGATGATTAAAGAAAATGCCACCGCTCTATACCCGAATCTCCTGTTTCAAGCTCAAAATATGCCCGATTTCTTTCCCGTACAACGAACTCCAAGTTTTCCATACTTTCTTCAACCTGTCAACAATTGACATTATGGATATAAGCCGAATCACTTGTTTTTTAAAACGAGAAGAATTTACCTTATCAAATCTCTCAGGATTGGGTAAATTTTCTAACTCAGCTTTGTAAGCATCCTCCATGGTGAGCAACATGTTCTTCTCTTTAAGTAAAACATACCACAATTTGTGCAAGTCTTCGTTACTCTTCAATCTTAGTTCGTCCTAAAATCAAAAGATGGTCATTTCTACTCTTCAAATTGTTAAATTTATTTCAATTAAAATAATACCTGAGTCCACGCTCTGCCAACTCTGACAATTCCAACTCCCCAGTTAGCTTTGTCATCGAAGAATTCCATCAAGTCGCATTTCAAAGAGGTGGTGTGGAAAGAAGAGTTGACAGTTTTTAGCAATGCAAAGGTCAAAGGCCTAGTCAAAATATACGGTGAATGTAAAATTTCTTCTCAGAGAAGAAATTTTAGATTACTTACGATGCTGAACTTGCTTGGAAAATTTGGTTTGGCACTAAAGGTGAGCAACGCGACAAGGCTCTAAGTATGCCTAATTTCATGATGACTTGTCAATTAATACACATTCACAGAATGACAAAGAGAATCAACCTTTAATTATAGTGTCTTTTCAGATCACATTGGAAGAAGTTTGTGAGGAAAAGAGGAATGAAGGTTATTTTTGAAACCAAAAAGTAAAAATCACAATTTTTTTTATATTTGTTTTGAATTTTGATGTTGTTTTCTTGGAACTCTGTGGATGCAAAATCAGCTGTATAAAAAGCTGACTATATGTATTGTAGATTGTGAAGAAACATGAAACCACGAATACATTTTAGGAACTCAACATGTGCTTCTATTCGTAAAAAATTTTAGTTAAAACAATTTAGATTTTTTTGGGTGCATATTCTTCACAAATGTCCACCTGAACAAAGAATTTGCCCATTTTTAATTCAGCTGTTTATGTAGGCTAAATTTTACCCAACTTGGTGTCTCGGACCTTGATCTGTTACGTCTATGCTTAAATTTGATTGCCCCTAAATTCTGCAAACCGATTACTTTTGATCGAGTTTTGTAAACAATCAACATAATAAAAACATTGACAAATTTTAGTTTTTAAAATTACTTGAAATCCAAATTGCTCATGATAGGCTCTAAGTTTTCAAGATTTTATTTTTTGTTTCTTTTTTATTTTGGTTTTTATATTCCTGAGTAGAATGGGAAAGTCGAAACATAAAAAGCACCACAAGAGCGAATATGATGATGAAGAATCTAGTCTCGATGGTCAAGGCGAAAGTTCTGCTGCAAGGTCTTCGTCTTCTATAAAGTTGATCCTTAAAGTTGGAGTACCAAGTACTGGTTTGAGCAAGGGTTACATTGAAAAACACAAGAAGAAAAAGAAGAAGAAGGAGAAAGACAAGAAAAAAGATAAAGAGCACAAACACAAGCATCACCATAAAGAAAGAGAGTTCAAGGATTCGTCGGATTCCAACATGTTTTCGAGTATCAACGACAGACAAGGTATGGTTCATTTTGTCAGGGCAGAGCCAAACACCCCAAGTGGACAATTAAAGAACAATAAATCAGGGTCGAGTTAAAAAAGTGTTTTTCATGTCGGTTTCTGTAATCTTTTCAGACTTGGCTGATTTAACCGAGCAGCATGAAAATTTTGTTCCGTCTCAAGCGTCATTGTTGCATCACAAAGAGACTCCAACAGAAAACTTCGCAATAGTCAGAGAACTTTCAGATCATCAGATGATTGAACGAGTGCCGGACAGCTTAGAAAGCCCAAGTAGTTTACAGATTTTACTGTTGTAAATATTTTAATTTACTCATTTCAAACAATTGCAGAAGCTGAACCATCTCGTAAGGCTTTATCAAAGCTATTAGAACATTTTTTACATCACCTACAAAGAAAGGACACAAATCAATTTTTTGCCGTACCCGTTGATGATCAGTTCGCCCCTGGTAATTACCATTCAAAGCAAATATATTTGAATACACGAAAAAGTTTTGACCATTCTTACAGGGTATTCTGAAATCATTAAAGAGCCCATGGACTTTTCTACCATGCGGTTGAAGTTAAACAGTGGGAAATATCTTACTCTGACTTCTTTCAAGTCAGACTTTGAGTTGATGTGCAATAATGCATGTGTTTACAATATGCCAGAAACAATTTACTTCAAGTGTGCAAAAAAGCTTTTACATCAGGTTTGAATCTACGAATATTTACGATTTAGATCTTTTATGGGCCATACTCTAGGCATTGACCATTTTACACGTTCTTTTACAAGGAAAATTTAATGATTTTCTTCTAACACCTCACTGATTACTTTCATAAAGTCAGGGCTCTCCGTCCAGTTGATAAGGGCCTCTTGGTTTAGAAAAATCATTTGAAATTTACTTTTTATCCTCTGTTTAGGGTCTGAAAATGTTTTCATGGGAAAAAATTCAGGCCATGAAATGCAACGTTCCCTACATCAAGTATATTACCAAGAACGAATTAGGTTTTGATCCTGACGAATCCAGAGGTAAGAAAAATTCCTTGTAAGGATTTATATTGACAAATACTAGAAAGAATCGAAAATAAATGACCTGCAAATACAAAAAAGATCTAAAAGATCAGTTTTTTATCTATTTCAGAAGACACGTTGTCATTTCATAGTCATCATATTTCATCACATCAAGGGGATGATGTGTCGAAAGTCATAGAGGATCTGAGAGAAGTTATCCGTCGACCAGTTGGAAGATTTGAGGCGATTCCTGATGATCTCAGTCCTCAAGCTTTGCTTGATAGCGTTAGGTATTTACAAAAAATGATACAATGGGACGAAAAATAATTGTGATAAAGATTTAAATTTTTTATTTATCATTTTAGAGCTGCAGCAAGAGGTGCATCAAACTTGCTGCGCATAAAGAAACCGAAAACGCGGCTGGGGTATCTCACCCAGCTCAACGATGGAACCACAACCATGCATTATCTTCCTTGCGGGTCTGGAAGGTTGGCATCAAAAGGTGAAACTGACAACGTTTCCCTTGAAGCCCTCATCAATACTATTAAGCAAGGTGCTGGGACAATTCAAATCTATAGGGAAAACAGGACCCACGAGCTACGAGAACTTTACTCTCCACGTGTTGGGCCTCACAGACCCTCTTATGAATCAGTCTTTTCTAAGCTAACAGAAGATGAATTCGAGCAGGTAAAAATTTAATGTCCGTTGTACCACATGCTTCTCAAACAATCATTTTAATCTCAAGGTAAAATCAGCTTACGGTGATGACGCTGGAGTACAATATGCCGAAAGCATTTTAAATTATGCCAGAAATTGTGACTATGCAATGTGCATAGTAGACAACTTGCTCGACATTTTAACCGGAAATGAACACCGAAAGACATTTGGCCCAATTGAAGAGCAGAAGAATATTCGACTCGAAAATGAACTTTTTGACCCTGTGTTTCAAAATATTGAGCCAGCTACAGCAACAGATTTCTCTCACACTGTCAAAGAGGATCCAGAACAAGATAGAAAGAATAGCTTTGAAGAAAATGTAGACTTTGAATCTTTAAGTAGCCTTTCTCATGAAGGTTTCGACATGAGTTTTTTGGAGAACCTCAAGCAACAGTACAATAAATTTTAATAAACCTTTTTCTCTAATAAGCAAAAAGTAATCTAGACTTTTCGTTGTCAGAATTTTACAGTATTATCAGATTTTCTTTGTTTATAATTGTTCAACTTTTTTTGGCCTGACCTCATTCAATTATGAAACAGCCCGTAACTTTCAAACAAAGTGATTTTATAATAATAATCTTGTGCAGTGCAGGCTTAATGTTAATGCAGGATCAACACTTTCATTAGGGTCCCACCATAGACATGGAATCCTATCTGCAGTCTCTATAATAAATTACCAACCTGACTGAGAGTGCCTTATTTATTCTTTGCAATCCAGGGTTAAAAAGTTGCAGGCATGGTCTGGGATTGAACTCACAACCTTAGTTCTCAGTCAGGCGCCTTTGACCTCGCAACCAAAGCCTATTTTAGTGCTGGGCACCTTGATGCAGGAACAAAAGTCTACTCAGATACTTTATGAAAGTCACAATTGAAGTTACGAATTTATTCAGTTTCAAATCGACAAATTTCAAACAAAATTGGTGCAATCTTGCACAAAAAAACCAAACTCGACAATTACTTACTACTTAAATGAAGGGAAAAAAGGTTATGCTTTTATAAATTCCAACTTATTCATCGATCGATTTTCTAAACTGGTCATCTAACGACATTTTGTTATGCCTGAGAAACATTTGATACCGCACAACAAATTGTTAAATTTCTTTTTTATATGAAGTATTTTATGATAGATAGTTTGGTAAGTCGTTTCTTAAAGGTGATGATGATGTAGGGAAAATTTATTGTGAAAGAGGATAAATATTTTTTTGACGGTCGGTTTAACAGGCGCAAGCTGGAAAAAGAAATTTACTTCAAACTTTACTGTTAAAACAAGGAAAAGCTAATTTTTACCGGTGGCGGCCTCTGAGGCAAAAAATCTCACGTCAAAGTCAGAATCTTCTCCAAGTTTGTTGATTACAGGCTTAACCTGATAAAAAAAATAAATTGAGTTTTGATATTTTATTTTTACTTGATTAATTTTAGAATACCTGTGCCTGCATGATTCCATTGTTGAGTTTGGGCCCAACAATACTCAAGGTTTTGGCGACATTAAACCTCACATTAGCAACCATGTCAGTAGACATGGTAAGGACAGTTGGAAGCATGAGACGCTCTGTTATTTCAGAGCCGCAAACTTCAGCGAGAACCTGTTGAAATTGGAATTTTCTTGCTTGATAATTCAAACTAGAACTTTGCAAAAACAAGATAAAACTCACGTTAATGCAGAACAAGCAAGTCATTCTGTGCAAATAGTTCTGATCGTTCGACATAGCAATTACTTTGGGGATGATATTTTGTTGAGCCCAGTCAGTGCCAAACTTTTCGACAAGCTTTTTAAGGTTATTTGTTGCAGCTTCTCTGATGGCATAAACATGATCGATAAGCCAAGTCATACAGAGACTATTTAATTTCTCATCAAAGAAGTCGACACCAAGTTGACCTAAAAATAAAATGCCAAATATACATTTTTTGAAAAATAATTATGTAAAGTTATCTATTTACCGGCCAAAAGTGGCATGTACTCGATAATGGCCAATCTAACTCTCCATTTTGTGTCCTCTGCAAGCTCAACAATGGCAGGTAGGAGAGACTGGGACAGCTGTTGCACTCCAATCACCTCATTGACGCAATCAAGGTTGGAAATGATGTTGAGTCGGACTTCAGGGCAATCATCTTTAAGCTGGTTCAAAAACAATGGTAGCAAGTGGTCGACAGTGCTGAAAGAATTAAATAAAATTTAGCTGATGGTTAAATGTTATCCAATTAATTTTAAAATTTACTTGCTCTTCCCGAGAATGGGAGAAAGGCCCATAATAACAGAGGCCAAAGCAGACTTGACGTGCTGGTTCGAGTCAATAACCAAGTCCTGTAGTAACGATAAGTTAGATGAAAAAATTCATTTCTTCCCTCACCATTGTGAAAAAAATACCTGCACACACGGCAAGATATTGGTCAGAACGACGCTTTCTTGAACACTGGGATCAAGATTCTGGCAGAAATCGCGTACCTTATGGGCAGCAGCAGCACGCACTTCAGCCTCGCAGTCTTTCAGAAGACTCTGTGTTTTTTGTCAAATTTTAAGATTTGTGATTGACAGAAAATTAAGGCGAATATAGAGCACGAACATACCTGAAATGCAGGCACAAGGTCGGTCTTGGTAATCTCTGGACCCACGGCCTTTTGCAATTCAGTAAACTTGTCAGCAACCATGAAACGTACTCTCCACGACTTGTCCTCGGAGAATTGCCTCAAAGTTTGCATCACCTTAAAATAAAAGAAGGAAAATATTCTTAATTCATTTTGTGTGAGGCTCGCTAGAGATGGATAAGTGATGAAAAGAGCTCTTACCAGCTGCTCAACGTCCTCGGTGGGCAATAAAGTAGATATTGAAACGCAAGATTCAACAGCAAGAAGACGAACAGAGTCCTATAGGAACAATAACTTTCGTTGTCAATTGATTAATTACTTTGGAACTTAAAGAAATGCATACTTGTTCATCCTGAGCCAAGTTCACGAACATCGGGATGATGTCAGACTTTAAATACTCCATTTCAACGGCGTTAGCAAATTCGCCGAGTTTACCAGCAGCTGCTCTACGTACCATAGGAGTGTCATCTTGGCACAAAGTGCGAAACTGGCTTCGTAGGTCAGCTTCAATAAAGAATTTTGATGATTCTCTCGAAGTGATCAATTCCAGTTTTTATGATATACCTTTCACGGCAGGGCTTGCCCTCGCATACGAGACCGCAAATAATCCACAAGCAGAAGTTCTTGAGGTAAACCAGTCTCCAGATGACAACCGCTTGACCTTTAAGGCGAAAAGATGACCGATTAGATATATGAACCCCCTTCCGATGTAATTGTTCACATTACGATGCTACTTACAAGGGGAACAAAGTGAGCCTCCAAGTCGCCAGCAGAATGTTCAGCAGCAATTATTCTCAATGATTCGACAGCCTAAAAAGTATTTTCCTTCAGTATAAAGAATTTATAAAGATATGATTTCTTCCCATCAATTTCTACATCTAAAAACTCTTGAGTGATATGATGCTCACTTTATCTCGAACAATCGTTTCTTCAACTGTTGCCAAGGACTCCAGCGGAGGAAGAAGGCAATGAACTGATTGAGGTCCTCCAACCAGGGGAGTAAATGTACCCAATTGCTCGGCTAGGGCAAGTAAGACTTCATCTTCATCATAAATAGTGTCAGTTAAGAAAGGAATGAGCTCAGACCGTGTGCGCTCAACTCCCAATGCAAGGGCGATGGTTGAAAGTTTTTTGATTGAGTTCAGTCGCAGCTGAAATGTATTTGACACTTTAATAGAGTAAACATTGCAAAAGAAAATGCTAGGTCTGACACAAACTTTGGGAAACCAGCTCAGTCAGAAGAAAGTTAAGAGCACTTTCTCACCTGAACATCCTCGTTTCTTAGCTCGTCAATCAAAACTGCTATTGGATAAAGGGAGTCGTCATTTGATGAATCAGAAGACATTATTGTCGCTAAAGTGATTCCGCTTTTTAAAATATTTGTTAGGTCAATTTTCAACGAGCACAATTTAAGATTTAAGAACGGCGATTGGAAGTTGAGTCGAACTGTTCCAAGGCAGGGTCCCGATCGAATATAAACTACAATACAACCAAGATAAGTAATAAATAATTTAAGAGCGAGGCGAGTCCAAGGTTCTTTTTCTTCTCGTACCATAGCAATATTCTATTTTCTAGAAACCGATTTATAGCCCTGTTGCCAAATTCCAAAAAGAAGGTTTATTAATCTTTAAGTCTATCAATACATAGATGCAATAAAGAAAAAGGATTTTTTTGGTTTAAAAAAAAGAGGAAATTAATTTTTCACACTTTTTTCTTTTGAATGGCTCAAAAAAATATCTTCCCTTCATTTGTTTGGCAACCGGGGGCGAGGAGTTCCAAACGAGAGCAAGAGATTTCAATAGGCCGGGAAACGGTTGGGCTGATCTAAAAGGCACAATTTACGGCTAGATGGGCAGAGCGAAGAACGTTTAAGATTCACAGAACTCAACGAGAACACAAGAAATTTTTAGAGTTCAATGTTTATCTTGTTCATTCATTGGGTTTACATTAAAAATTGAAAATTGGATTGAAAATTGAAAAATGAAATTAGAAACTGGTTAGTGATGGTGAAACTTTAGTCAATATACTGTTGTTAGAAGAACCTTCATGAAATTTGATCAGTCAATCTCTGAGCCCAAAGAAATATCATCAAGAAGATTTTCAAAATTATCTTATTAATGTTGGCTTTCTCCATTATTTTTTTAACTGGACTTAGTTTCTGAATCAAAATCAAGGATCTTCCTGCCAAGTTTCAGCCATGCAAACTGAGAGATAAATTAATCTGGGAACAATTTGAGATTAAGTAAGACGACAGTTTAAATTTAGATAAAATATCTTACTAGGTATATTCTTCATATAAGCATAATATGTTTTTGGTGGAGATGGATTATTTAGAAAACCCTTGCACAATGTTGGTAATTTTATACCTCAACTTGCAACGCATGCTTTTTCTTGATTTCATTTTGGTTTTATTGGCAAGCAATTGTTTTAATGCTTATTTTACTTATAGGAGTATCTCAAGGTTTGAGGCTTAAAATGGCTGGCAGGAAGAAAGTCCAGGTAATTTTAAGAAACTGAAAAAAGATATTTTGAACGTTTTTTTTGAAAATAAACTGTTCTTTTAGGTCTCATTTGTCATTAGAGATGAAGGCGAGCGATGTCACCGGGCTGGTGTCAATTCACTTCAGGTGTTTTAAAGAACGTACACTCAAAAAAAGGGAAAAAAATCACACGTAAACTTTCATTATTCAGTATGACCCTAATCTCTGTCGGCTTTACACGGCTGGGCGCGACTCCATCATACGTATTTGGAATGTTAGAAATCCTCAAGAGCCATACCTTCAGTCAATGGAACACCACACAGATTGGGTGAGAAAAGTGTCTCCTTTCAATTTTTAGTCCATGAAAAAAATACCTGTTTTAGAATCCTTATGTTTCTAAATACATTTTTAATAAAGGTCAATGATATTCAGCTCTGTTGTGGTGGAAAAAACCTCATTTCTGCCAGGTAAAATATTTTGATTTACTCAAACCTTTTCAAATAACATGCAGATTTAGATTTCATTAAAAGTTAATAAATTACAAAAGTTGGGAATCATTTCATAATGAAAACTTTTTTCTTTAATCTTTAAAAGCACACGCATGAAATGCTTTTGGCACAAAATTTTCCTCAGAAATGTGTCTTATCATAATTTGAAAAAGGTCACAAAGCTTGGCTTGGAATTAATAAGAGCGACAAAAAAACTTGTGGGACGAAAATTCTATCTCACGGGCACATTTTATTTATTTACGTCAAGTTCAATATTTTCTCTTTTTTCTTTTAGTTCTGACACAACTGTAAAAGTCTGGAATGCCCACAAAGGTTTCTGTATGTCAACTCTACGGACTCACAAAGATTACGTTAAAGCTCTCGCTTATGCAAAGGATAGAGAGCAGGTACTGCACGAAAAAATCATATTAATTAAGTATCATTGACAAATATGGTTGCCAAAATATTATCCCAAGGTTGCTTCTGCTGGATTGGATAAGGCAATATTTTTGTGGGACGTAAATACACTAACAGCATTGACGGCCAGCAACAATACCGTCACAACATCAAGTTTAACTGGAAATAAAGATTCTATTTATAGTCTGGCAATGAACCCATCAGGTCTTACTCATAAACCTAAATTATTCCCCTAAAAGCAATCTAAAATTTTTTGTTATTTTTTGAAGGTACTGTGATAGTAAGTGGATCAACAGAAAAAGTGCTAAGAGTCTGGGATCCGCGATCATGTGCAAAGCTAATGAAATTGAAAGGACACACAGACAATGTCAAGGCCCTTCTTTTGAACAAAGACGGGACTCAAGTAATGTTTCCTCTTTCAAATATAGGAGCCAGGGTGCTTATTCTGGGTTTTTTATTTAGTGCATCTCTGGCAGCTCTGATGGTACCATAAAATTATGGTCGATTGGGCAGCAAAGATGTGTTGCAACATACCAATGGCATGGAGAGGGTGTTTGGGCTCTTCAAACAAACGATGAATTTACGAAACTCTTTTCGTCAGGTGAAAAATCTTCTTTCATTTATTGTTTAAGTTGAAAAGTCCTAAGCATTGAGCTGCCAAATGCAAGAAAAGATTCTAAGCTTTCTGAAGAAACATTATACTTTATTTTTTTCATTTTAGGGCGTGATCGTAACGTGTGGGTCACAGACCTCAAAAACAGTGATCGAAGAGCATTGATTTGTCAGGAAACAGCACCTGTCTTGAGGATGGTGCTTACACCAGATGGAAATGGCATCTGGTGAATATTTAATTTATCGACACAGTTCTATTTC
>Ga0194133_10006271_pt1 | contig 14725 bp, 12 predicted proteins | sample TA2KigOf40mmetaG_FD_155448 | JGI IMG/M metagenome (GOLD analysis project Ga0194133, IMG submission 155448) | Freshwater microbial communities from Lake Tanganyika, Tanzania - TA2015055 Kigoma Offshore 40m | ecosystem: Environmental > Aquatic > Freshwater > Lake | place: Tanzania: Lake...
TGAATGACAAAGGGAATAGCGTTTTATCCCTGAAAAACACTTAGCCTACCACTTTTGCAGATACATCCCCTTTACCTTTCCAGAGTTCAGAATTATCAAGAAATCCTCCAGTCCAAGCAAAACGCAATTTAGAGGTACCCGCGTCCCAGCAATAAGACAAATCAGATGTCAGACTAACCGCAATTGCAGCCGGACTTGCACCATCAATGAATACACGATAAAAATAGGGCGGTACCGGAACATAGGGATGTAATGGTTTGGTTTTTACACTTCGGTGTTGAGAATGTGAAATTCCAAGAATTGAGGCATCATCGTTTCTACGATTGACAGGAATATTCGTATCATTCTTTAAATCCGGTAACATTCCATTCGAATTAACATACATGGCACCAAACATAACCATACCATGTCCCGGAATGGTACAAACATACGGATAAACTCCTTCTTGTTTGGGTGCAATGAAGCTCAATGATCTTTTTTGATTGGGGTTAACTATTGGAATTGCCCATAAAACATTGGGTGAATTTGGAATATAATTCAATTCAGGCCCCCTTTCACCTAACTTAAGAGCTTCATTAACCACTTCCAGTCTTGAACCGGGTTTTGTGATTAGTAGATTATGACTCATGTCGTCACTATTGTTAAAACCAGATTCAATTTTTCACCGGGTTTCACAACAAATCTGATCAGATCAAATTGCAATCCCACTAAGGCATCTATTTTTATGTTCCGAATTGAATCAGTAGTACTCTGAGCATAGACAACTGTAAAAGACAAAAAGGCCGATAGTAAAAAAAACAGCTTTATAGAAGGCCTCATTGGCACGATATTTTAAGGTATTGCAAATTAAAACAAAGACTGATAATGAGCAGATGGATCAAATATTCCACCACTACGTGCATAGAATTCAGTGTTCAGTTCAAAAACTCCATTTTTAGGGATAGTCCATGAAGCATGTGCCGCGGGATGATAATTCACCATTTGTTTCCAATTGATATAGTTCATATCACCATTTGTTTCCATCATTCCCATGTTAATCATGGGAAATGGTGCAAGATGGGCAGCAAGATTTTTATTCCAATCAATTAAGATTGGATTCACTGTCAAATCAGCACACATACAGGGTATATTTCTATCAGCCGCTAGTTTAGCAATTTTTATGGATAAGCTAAGAGTTTTCGCAATTCCCTTTAAAACCATTACTTTATATCCTTGATCCAAGCGTTTTATCGCAGATTGTTCATCATGTACACTTTCATCGGCACCAATCCTCAGGTCAATATCTGCGACACTTTCCTCATTCTTTTCATTTAATGGCTCTTCAATCAATAAAATCTGGTCATAAGCACCAATCTTTCGTGCATGATCGAGGTACCTCAAAATGGTTTCCTTCTTTTCATAACGGGCATTGGCATCCATTGTGTAAATCAATTTCCCATTTTCAGTTTGTTCAGTCCGATAATTTTTAAGTGTTTGATGAATGAGGCTTAACCTCTCTATGTCGGCTTGGAGCATCTCCGACTGTGAGCCAGGTGCCCCTGTTTTGATCTTAAAAACAAAATACCCTTGCTTTACTGCATTTCTCAAATCTTCCATTGGCATGCCATAGGGGATTTGATACATGATTGCGATTTTCTTATTTCTGTGAGATAATGCCTTTTTATATTTCTGCGGGATCATTCCTTCGAAGCTACTAATTTTGTTTTCAGCAGCATAAGTAAGCCATGCAGCGTTGTCGACACTTATCAGCCCGTTATATATAAAATTAAGATTAAGATCATCTTTTCCTGTAATCCGCTTTCCATCCTCAATCACTCCCGGAAGTATGGTATCCAAAAGTTCAATTGGAGTTCTGAATGGTGTCTTTTCAACATGAGCCAAGGATTTCTTAACCAAATCATACATTAATCCATTCCCATCATTTTCTGAATGTCTGGAGAATAATTCGGAATCCCCATAAAGCACGCTCTGCGTCGCAAGTCCGATTCTTGATATACCGGAATCTGATTGCATTCTTGAAGCAATCTGCCATAATTCAGTTAAAAATCCTCCCTTAAATCCAAAAGGCCGTATTAATTTTTCACGTTCAAAATTCGTCTGAGTACTAACAATGTTAATCTTTTTGAGGGGAAGGGATTCGGCAGCACTCAAATCAGCTAATTTCACAGAGCTTAAGGCAGCAAAAGCACCAGCATGTTTAACAAAACTTCGTCTATCCATTATGTAATTATAAAAAATAAAACTCCCTAAAATATTATTTTAGGAAGCATTAAATCAATGAAGTAGCTCTTTTACAAATTGATCATCAATAAGATGTGGGTAAGCCTTACACACGCGGTCTATTTCCTCGAATTGACCATTTGATAGTTCTTCCTGGGGATTCAAACACCATCGACCCTCTAATAAACCTTGTCTTCGCAAGACCTCATGTATACCCGGAATGCATCCATGAAATCCATTCGCTGGATCAAAAATTGCTGCGTTCATATCGGTCACTTCTATACCCTTAGTCAGTAATTCAGATAAACCTTTGCCCGCATTTGCCTTACATGATTTTACTTCTTCCAGTAACTTTACTGCTGCCCGCGTCCATACTGCCCAATGACCCAGCAAACCTCCAACAAATTCTTTTTCTACCTTTTTTCCGTTAATATTAAAACTATATTTGGTCAGGAGATCCGGTATAATATTATCATCATTGCCGGTGTAAAGATCAATTGCCTCGCATCTTGAAGAGGCACAAACTGCCCTGACAACATCAAGGGTTTGATAGCGATTGAATGCGGCTACTTTAATGGCCTCAATATTTTTTATCTCCGCAAATTCCTGCCAAAAATTGTATGAAAAAATGCGGCCACCAACAGAAGGCTGAAGATAAAATCCTATAACAGGCATAACTGCAGCCACATCCCGTACCCGCTGAAGAATAGCCTCTTCGGTCCAGTGTTGTAGCCCACCCATACTCAGTAGCCCCAGATCAAAGCCATATTTACAGGCTGTTTCAGCCTCCTTGACTGCCTGACTTGTGGGTCCGCAAATACCGGCAATTTTGATAAATGGCCTACCCTGAGTAGCTAGATCAATTTCATCTGACACAACTCTTAAAACTGTTTCAAATAAATTTATTTTCGGATCCCTAATCTCAAACTGAGTTGAATGAACCGCAACCGCGAGTCCGCCAGCCCCCGTAGCGACATAATATCTTGCAAGTCCTCCCTGACGAACTTCATCAAACTGCCGGGAAGAGTTTAGGGCCAATGGAATTGCAGGTAGAACTGTTCCACTTTGCAGTAAACTTTTAAGCGCCGGATCTAAAATTTTGGTTGACATACTTTTAATCAAATTTTCTTTACTATTTAGCTAAAACTGACCTTTTCTCTCCTGAAAATGAGTTGGCTTATTAATCATTTTACCACCACCCTGAATCCATGCCACAGTCATTTCAATCATATCACGGACTGTTACTCTCGGATAGCCAAATAACTTATGTGCTTTGGAGGCATTGTTCAATAAGGCGTTGGGCTGAGGATCATTAATAAACAATGGCTGCCTATTCATTAAAAGTCCAAACTGCTCTGCAAGCCATTTAACTGATAAAGTCTCCGGACCGGTTACATTCAGAATATTAGCCGGAACTTCGCAATGCAACAATGAGCGAATTGCGATCTCATTTGCATCACCCTGCCAGATCACATTCACACTACCGGTTGTGAGATCAATGGCTCTTCCTTCATTTACAGACTTTGCAATCTCTAGCAAGACGCCATACCGAAGATCAATAGCATAATTCAGTCGGTAAATCAAGGTCGGAATCTGGTATCTTTCAGAGAAATATTGAAAAATACGTTCTCTACCTAAACATGACTGACCATATTCACCTACAGGTGCCGGAACATGTTCTTCAGAAAGACCACCGGAGCCAATTGGTGTGAAGGGATAAACATTTCCTGTAGAAAAGGCCACTATACGAGAATTTTTATATCGTTCAGCAACACGGCCTGGCAGATAGGAATTCATAGCCCATGTAAATGGTTCTTTTCCTGTAGTTCCGAATTTGGTACCGGCAAGATAAATTATATTTGGTGCATCAGGTAAAGCAGCAAGATCTTTTTCATTCAACAGATCGGCAGCAATCGTTTCAATACCATCTGCTTCGAGTTCTTCACGAGTACCTTCTTCCGAAAAACGGGAAATTCCAATCACTCTTTTGTTAATTCCCGCCTGAGTGATGGCTCTGCGAGCCAATTTTGCCATACTCGGTCCCATTTTCCCAGCAACACCCAACAAGATTAAGTCTCCATCGATCTTTGTAATATCATTGATTAATGCATCTGTTGGCTTTAATAATTCTTGTTCTAATACTTCTAAATCAGTCATTTTTAATCTTAATTATAAAACAATTCAATAATGCGATCATCTTACTGGATGACGATCAGGTTACAAAAGTCTATACTCCGGCTAATGATGAAAAATACAAAACTATTTTTGTAACCATATTCTATTAGAGTCGCGCCCTGCAACCAATTAAACCCGTTCATTATACTTAATTTACTTTTTTGATGCCATTTCTGCTGCTTTTGTAGTTGTGTAATACTTAGCAAGCATATTGGGAACCTCCCAATCTGGAAGGTCTGCCCCTTTTATATAAGTCAGATATTTTTTTACAACTTCAGCAAAATGTTCTTCATGAGGTACTTTAAGCTTTTCAGGTATGATCAACTCCCATTCTTTACCGGCTATCTTCACATCAAGACCAGGATATAAAGCTTGCAATCTTCCTATTGCATCCATTAATTGTTTTTCAGAATTTGGTCCTGAATTCAGTAATTCAAGATAAACCACCGGCTTATAGTTTTGCTCTTTACCCTGTCTGATTAAGATATTGGCTTTAGTTCCCCTCATTTTGGCAAAATGTGTATCTCCAGATCCCTCAGGTGCTTCAAAGTTCCATTTAATCCCAACACGTGCATGAACCCCTTTTATTGTATAATTCATTTCACCATTTGACATTACATTCAATATTCCATTTTTGACGTATTTGTGAAGATATTCCGGGTACTGTTCCTTATTTGTTGATTTTTGAAACTGCTTCAGGCTAAGCTGAGTAGCCCATTCCTTTGCTGAAAGCATAGTGATATCCTTACTATAATCTAGGACTACATCCGGAAAACATTCCCATTGAATAAGGTCAACCATATGTGTGGTAATATCCACCAGTCCGCGCCCTTCCTGTTCCACATCAAAGAACCAAGCCGGCCTCACTAAGGGCTTACCGGAAACATTTTTGTAGAAATGGTGAACACTCTCCTGAATGACTCCCGGATTTTCACGTGTTCCCCTTTCCAAGGAGCCAAAAAATAGACTGTCTTGGCTCAGCAAACGTTGCAGAACATAGTAAATATTGTAACGTTCGGTCATCATATCATACAAAACCACCTTTTTTTCTTTCGCCCTTGCAAATGCATTTTCGAGCGATTTAAATCCAGCCTGATCAATAGCTAATGGTTTGTCGGCTAATACATGTATCCCCGAGTCAATGGACCGGCTGATATAATTAGTCTTTAACTTGTTATTGCAGGATATGATGAGGACATTTCCCTTCTTTTCTTTAAACATTTTTTCAAGATAATCCGGACCTCGATAAATTTCATGTTTCCATGAGGTTGGTTTGATCTTTCTGGTATTATAACTTTCCACCAATGCCAAATGATTATCTAATTCTGATCCATCAGGAGCGTAAATATGAACTAAAGAATCAATCTCCTGATACATGGATTTTTGAAGCAATGCAGCGTGAAAATGACCAGGATCCAACGTAATTAAACGAATTTTATCCTCCTCAACAAGCGCAACTTTCTGTTCGTTCACGCAACTGACTCCATGCAGTAAAATGACTGTTCCAAACAGGAGAAACTTTATTCTGCCAAATGTTAATACCTTTCTGAAGCTCATAAATCCTTATTTTATTTATGTTTATAATGCTCTCACGCGAATATTTCTAAAGTATGCCTTGTTCCCGTGATCCTGTAAACCAATCTTACCTTCCGGGGATAATCCATAATCCGGATAATCCTTCCACTTTCCCTCCAATTTACGTTTATTCCAAGCTTTAGTCCATGCCTGAAATTTAACTATTCGGATACCATTTAACCAATGTTCCACCCGCCCATTCCTAAAAATTATTGCAGAGCTATTCCATTCACCTACAGGTTTACTAGCCTTTCGATTTTTTGGAGAATACATCGCATAATCCGCACCGGTAAGCTGTGTATCATCAAGTTTAGTCGGAAAATCAGCCTCATCCATGATCTGGTATTCGGGTGAGGTTTCTATCGCTCTTTTATATTTTACATCTTCCACAACATGATAGAATACTCCACTATTACTTCCCTTTTCAAGCTTCCAGTCCCACCTCAATTCAAAATTACGGAAGGAACGATCGGTAATAATATCACCGGATCCACTGGGACCTTTTGCCCCCAAGCAAACGAGAGCTCCATTTTCTACGCGCCAGTTCTTAATTTCTTTGCTCCCATTAAAATGGTGCCATCTGCTAAGGCTTCTCCCATCAAAAAGACTGATCCAATCCTTCCCCGGATCAGCCTTTAAAGTACAATGGAAGCAAATCAATACGGTCAGAAACAACAAATTTTTCATTGAAAAACGTCTTTAATTAGGTAGAGTAATTAGCGATTTCATCTTTAAATTTAAACAATAGAGATATACTACTTGTTTTTTATAAGATCCAATTTTTCAGATAGTTGAATAACTTCATTTAAAATCCTTGTTTCAATACCTACCTGCCATTTCGAAGGTAGACCATAAACGGTGTGAGATTCACCCTCATAAGATCCTTCTTTAAGTACCATGGAAGATGGGACGTAAGCCATGACATCATTCGAATACCCAAAAACAAAAGCATCGGCACCAAGCATTTGCTTAATTTTAATGGAATATTCAATAAGAAGTTCACCACCCAGACTTACAACAGGTTGGTTTCCAATAGACCATACTTGGACAGGATACGGATATGAAGATATTAATTTCTCACCCCTTCTGATCTTTTCTCTCATACGTTCAGCCCAACGCTTTTGGTAAGGAATAGTGGTAGAACTTATAAAATTGGTATATTCCACCTCAGTTGGAGGAGTTGATAAAGGCAGATCCAATTCAGAATAACCAGTCAGCAATCCGGAAGGCAATTTTCTCATATCTTCTTCAAGGACCCTAACTACCGCTGCCGCCAGTTCCATACCATATTGCTTTGCTAAAGGAACAGTATTTCTTGGAAGCGGATTTTGATCAGCACCGGCACTTTGAAAAAACAATGCTGTTGCTCCAGGATAAGTCTTTTCAAGTTCAATTTGAGTAAATCCGGGATAGTCGCCCGACCAATCATAACCATTTAAAACGGTGGGATGGCATGCATAGCCAAAAGCAATAGCCTTTATATCGCCTTTCGCATTCAAAACCTTAATCACAGGTACTGCATAATCATTGGGGCCTTGCAATTCGGTAAGTTGAGTCAGTAAATTTGCAGCATTGTTTCGGCGGTTTACCTGAAAACGAGTAACTCCATTTTGAGCGTAAAGATGAACAGGTTCCAGATTACGCAAGGCCTCTCCTACCATTTTTACGATTTGATCCTCTAATATTTGGGTGTATTGTTTTATGCTCTCAATTTGTTGATTATCTAAAATATAAATATCCGTCAATGCATCCCCAATTACTGGTCCGGAATGGGTGTGAGAGCTATTCAAAAGAATTTGGGCACGTTCTAATCCAAAGTTTAATTTGATTCTGTCTCTAATCCGATCAGACACATTCTTAGGAAAACCCAAAAGATCGGAACTAATCATTGCAGCCTTATTACCCTTCGAATCTTGAAGCACCAAAGCTTTTGCCCATATGGGATGCAAAGTTCCCTCAGAAGAATGTGTACGCGAAGCAAAACCTGCCATCGGCATTGCCATTTTTGGAGTAATATCCGCTTTACTGATACCTGCTTTCCAGTCAAAAGAGGCACTATTTTGTGCAAATACTGAGTTAATCAAAGCCAAAAAGGCTAAAGCAAGACTAAAAGGTGACAGTTTCATGTAATTAGTTATTAAATTGTATGATTAATAAATAGCTGTAAATCATGTAAGCTTAAATAGTTTTTGGGCATTCTCAAACAGTATTTTTCTTTCAATTACCTTTGATGGCGATAGTTTTCGGATTGCTGATATGATATTCGCACCAAGGCAGGTCTTTCCGGTTCCCAGTGAATCAGAGCAATCACTTCCAAAAAGCAATTTATCCTGATGACGCTCTAAAAACCCACGAGCGTGATCTTCATCACGAACCAAGGAACCTAATCCTGAACCTGCAGAAAAATCAGCATACAAATTCGAATAACTTGAAAGAAGCTGATCAGTTAGACCACCCCGACTCACATTGCCTTTAGGATAAAGAACATTTTGATCGGTATGATTCTTGTCGATGCCTGCCCACCAGGTCTGAGCATGACCAATAAAATTTACCTTAGGGTACTTCTTAAGCATACTATGGAAGCGCTCAAAACCCCTATTATACATGTTATACTGCCAATGCATCAAAACCGGAACATGGTAAGATTGGGCTAATTCGTAAATGTTTTGCATAGCCGGCGAATCACAATCAAGACCAAATTTTAGCTCACCTATCACAGGAGCACCCAATTTTAAATATTTTTCAATTTCCTGAATTGCTCCTGGCATATCAGGAACTTCGTTTGCCCCAAAAATAAATTCATTGGAATGGGTTTGTGCAAATTGATAACATATCTCATTTCCGGTCGCCATGGCTTGTAATCCGTTGCTGTAACCATAATAGGTAGAACCATAGCTAAGTGGACGTCCTGCCGGTAATAAAATTGTTTTGGTTACTCCCATTGAACGTTGATGCGGTATTAGCATCGCATTGGTTCTACCACTATAATCGGTATGCTGGTGTATATCTATTATCGGCTCATCGGCATTTCTAAGATCTATTTCTGTATTTGGAATCAAACCACCTGCAAGAACAGAAGGCACAAAGCCAATGGTTAAAGCTGCACCAAGTCCGGCCAAAGAATTGTTAATGATGAACTCGCGTCTCGTCAATTGTTTTTTATTCATATTCGCGGGAGATTGATTTACTTAAATTCCGTAAAACGTGATGTGTGACCAAGGATCTTATCGATAAATAAATAGGCCTCCTTTCGGTTCTGAAGCGGAAAATCATGCTCATCATCGGGATATCTGACCTGTAAATTTTCTAAAGCACTGAGTTTTCGATACACCGGTTCAATTAGAGCAATTCCGGCCTGAACTCCTCTGTAATCAAAATTGGCATCTCTTATTGGAGATATTGAAAAGAATGCTCTTGGAGCAATTGCAGAAATCATTAGGTTGAAATCGAAGGGAACTTTATTATTATCCAAATTATATTTTGTCATTAGTAAAGGCATGTAACGAGTTTGTGCCCATGGCCCCAGTCGGCCGCCATACCGTTTTTCAGCTTCTATTCCAATATTATAATAATCAAGCTGAGTCCACCCACAGCTGCTGACAGCCACTTTTATTCGCTCATCCATTGCTGCAAGAAAGATTGAATTATGGCCTCCTAGTGAATGACCCAAAACACCTATGTTATCGGTGTCCACATCAAACCTGCTTTGAAGTAAATCAATACAGCGCATGTGATTAAAAATACCTTTCATCGTTCCTGATGCATATCGGTCAGTATCGAAATTATAATTTTCAGTATCACCAAAACTTGGGAAATCTGGAGCAATTACCACATAGCCCCGTTGTGCCAACTCCCTTGCATGCGATCGATTGGCTTTATTTCCCTGTCCATCTACAGCCTTTCTACCAAGTAAATCGGTTTCATGTAAAACCAATATGGCCGGTATTTTTTTGGGGTTGCCAGTTGCTTTAGGAACATACAGATACACTGGAAGTATCTCATTTTTCTCAACTTCAAAAAGTATGTTGTAACGTGTGAAATTTACCTCATTAACACTGTCAATTACTTGAAGATCAGAACTTTTTAGTGGTTTCCTTTCGGGTAAAGGATCCATTACCTTTTGCATATTCAGAATGATCTCCTCTCTGTACTTTCGATGTGCAGTCAAAAGCGATTTCGTTTGGGTAAAGCCCTGGAGATGGAAAAGAATGAATAGGATGGTGGAAAATAATTTTATTTCAGGAATTTGAATTTTATCAGGTTTTATCATTACTTGAAGATTATTTTAAAAATATAGGCTAAAAAAATAGAATCTGCTCACTCAATAAGCAGGTTTCTAGGGGTATGACCTAAAGTTTTGTCTAAAAATTCATATACCTCCCTACGATTTTCTATCGGAAAATCATGACCAGCATCAGGATACCGCACTTGTAGCATTTCAAAAGCTCCTAATTTCTGATATACCTTTTCTGCTAGTGATATACCTGCTCTCACTCCCTTCACATCAAAATTACCGTCATTAATTGGGGATACTGAAAAGAAAGCTCGTGGAGCAATAGCCGAAATAACATCATCGAAATTGAAAGGAATCTGTCTTTGATCCAGTTTAAATTTTGATCGTATCCATGGCATGTACCTATCTTGAGCCCATGGTCCAAGTCGGCCGCCATATTTTTTAGTCCCTTCTTCACCAATATTGTAATATTCAAATTGGGTCCAACCACAACTGGATACGGTTACTTTCAAGCGACTGTCGAAAGCCCCAACAAACATCGCATTATGTCCGCCGAGCGAATGTCCGATAACACCAATGTTTTGAGAATCAACTTCCGGCCTGCTGACCAGGAAATCTATGCACCTCATATGATTAAATATGGCTTGCATTGTGGCCGAATCATATCGATCAGTATCAAAATTATGATTTTTTAGATCTCCAAAACTAGGATAGTCCGGAGCTATTACGATATAACCCCGTTTAGCCAGTTCACGGGCATGTGCTCTGTTGGGCAATGGTCCCTGCCCGTCAACTACTCCTTTACCTAGCGGACTGGTCCCGTGTAAAACGAGCATTGCAGGAATCTTCTGATTTTGAATCCTATGGTTTGGAACATAGAAATAAACAGGTAATCTTTCATTTACTGCAACTAAAAAACTGAGGGTATATCTGGTAAAAGATTCTTCCTTTAAAGAGTCCCTGATTTGTGGGTCAAAATCCGGCAGCTTAGTTCGTTCTGGAAGTTTACCCATAGCTTTTTCCATATTACTCAAAATCTTTTTTCTTTTCTTTTCATGATAAGATCTAGATGTAATTAGAACATCCTCATGATCATCGATAGAACTTGAGGTCTGAAACATATGAATAGTCAAAAGACTAATAGTCAGAAAAAATACGATAGAAAATTTCGAGATCAAACTCATGTTAAAATCCTTTCAAACGAAGCGACAGATTAATAAAATACATTTTCTTTTACATCCATCAAGGATAAAAAAAGCAGTCAATCATGTAAAACAAACCAAGACTATGACCAGATCAGGTTTAAATAATCTTAAATACCCATAAATTATTGATCGATAGATCTTTTAAATGGATTATCAATCTTAATAAGGTCTGTTCTGGTTTCTCCGTTTTCTGTTATTCGGGCAAGTGCATAAACCTCACCTTGCTGACCCAGGGCAATGGAATTGACATAGGTTGGTCGATCACCGTTTGAATAAAATATTGGCCCATGATCCTGATACTTTTCATCGGGGATGTTATAAGTCACTAAATGAAGATTTTCAATACCTTTTGCTGCACCTTTAGCAATTTCGGCTTGACCTTCAACACGCTTTCCATTGATATAAACCGGACCACCAGTCAGGTAATAAATGGTCTTCTGATCGGGCCCAAGCTGAAAACCAAGGTAACCATAACTAAACTGATCAAACATTCCACTTTTAGCGGAAGGTTCTGAAGTGATACGCCTGACGAGCTCAATTTTGGCGTTTCTTGGATCAAACTTAAATAAATACCCTGAATTTCCATGAACACCATAAGCTACCCCTTCGGACTTATACCAAAAGATTTCCCTCCAGTTGTAACCCATGCTGCCTGGTCTTGTAGGATCATATTTACCAAAATAGTCAAGCCGAAGATTCACGTTCTCCAGTTTATTGATTCGGCCCTCTGAAGGATTGTAACTAAAAATATCACCTGAAGCGGTTGAAAAATAAACTGTGCCCTCATCGGGATCTACCACAAGAGAACGACATAAAGAACGGAAGTCTATACCGGGCTCTCCTGCTTCACCATTTCCGGATGTCTTGCCCAGATCTTTTAATTCCTTTAAATTGGTATCGTAATGTATAAAATTTCCTTTTGGCCATGAAATACCATAAATATGTCCTCGGTCACAATCCATGGTCATAGAAACCATACCTTCTCCATTGGGAACGAGAGCAAGTCTCTCGAACGTTTTGGTATTCAGGTCAAAAAACAAGATTTGTCCCCCGGGGTAAAGTTTATATCCTGATGGGGGATTGATTGGTAAGCGGTCCATGCCCTCAATAAGTTCATAGAAACCGACATGAGTTGAAAAGAAAAGTTTAGCATTTTTTTCAAAAAATCGTACATGACTTTTCCCCTGAGGAATAAAATTTTGATCTTTTTCACCACAAATTTCGGTTAAATCTCCGAGGAATTCCGTTTTGTCTGTCTTCGGATTATATCCATACATTTTACCTCCAACATGTATCTGATCTGAGGATAAGACATAATATATATTACCATCGCTTGCGGATGATAATGCATTATAAGTATCATGAGCCTCCTTAAATCCCGAATTATAGGTGTAGGCAGTTAAATGATTACCTACCTTAATTCCGTTAGAATAAGGTATTGCATTAAATTGATTCAAGTTCGCAACTCCTTCTAGTTTATCCATATCATATAATTATTTTACCAACAAACCTATGGGTTTAAGGGCTATTTAAAATGCTATTTTTCCAATGTTTTTTTTACTGATTCAGCATTTGCCTGTATCTTAGTTATTGCATATGCAATAGCGTCCATATCTTCTTTGCTTCCTAGAAGAAGGTTTTGAGTAAACCAAACCATTTCCGTACATAAAACGTCATTCTCAGGACACTGGTTCAACTCCATATATTTCTTATAATCGAGCATATCTTCAGGATACATCCTCTTAAAATTCGTTGAGCCAAAAGCTTCTTTTAGAAATTGTTGTTTATTAAGTGCAGTATAACCCCCGGAACAAGGTACTCCCTCAGCACGCAAAGCCTGCAAAAATGAGTCTCGCGATAAACCATTAAAGTCCTCTTTCTTAAATCTGAATGAAAACAAATGAAATGAAACCCGGGTGGCGCAATCATATAAACGATAAGGAACAATTCCCGGGATATCCTGAATCTTGGATTTTAAATAATTTGCATTTTCTTCGCGAATAGTCGTTTGTACATCCAATCTTTCTAATTGGGCTAAACCTATGGCTGCCTGATATTCAGTAAAGCGAACTTTGGTCCCGGTTCTTATACTTCCCGTACTAAACGTTCCAACGGCGGTACCAAAAGGCAGACCAAGATTATGAAATGAAAAACAACGATCCATAAAGCCAATGTCATTACTCAAAATAGCACCCCCTTCGCCTATTGGAATGTTTTTGGAGTTTTGAAAACTAAAACAACCGGCATTCCCGATGGTACCCACTTTTTGATTATTAACCTCTGTCAAAGGTGCCTGACAGGCATCCTCAATTACGATAAGCTTATGTTTTTTCGCAATTTCCATAATTCGTGGCATATCTGCAGGCATTCCTAAAATATGAACAGGCAAAATAGCTTTAGTTCTAGGGCTTATCTTGGCCTCAATTTTTGCAGGATCAATCTGAAAAGTATCAGGATCTATATCCACAAATACCGGCATAGCACCATTCATAAGGATGGCCTGAACCGTTGAGATAAAGGTGTATGGAGGAACAAGGACCTCATCACCCGCTTCAATTTTCAATTGATTAAGTGAGGTAATCAATGCATTTGTTCCATTATTAACCACCAAACAACGTTTAGCTCCATTAGCTTTAGCCCAGGCAGCCTCAAATTCATTGACCAGTGCGGAACGTGACCATACTCCGCTTCTCAATACTTCAAGAATACGCTTTTCGTCGGTTTCAGGAACCCAAATCGGCCATTTTATCCATTTGGCTTTGTTACATGCCGATGGACCCCCCAGAATTGCCGGTTTAGAAAGGGGCTTTAGTTCAGTGGCAAATAATGAGGGTGTAAAACTCTTAGTCAATGCAGTACCCACCCCTGTAATGGCGCTCTGCTTCAAAAACTTTCGTCTTGATGAATCATTTCTATTATTTTTCATGACTAATTGTCTTTAATTCAAACTCGGCATTGAACTCATGTTTTTAAGACTCTTTTTTAGTTTCAAAAGAGCATTTAAATTTTTGGAATTACGAATACCAATCCTCAGGAAAATAGCCCAATCTTATTGAACGTTAACGTACCCGAAATATATGACATTTTTTTTAAAAAATAGAACATAAACAAGCTAACCCAATTGAATAGTGATCACAATTATGTAAACCTATTTAATCACAACTCCAATCATATCGATGGAAATTCCGGCACCAGACTTTCCGACATTTCTTACCATAGCTTTAGATGCAGCCGGCGGCCTAAGTGGATCATAATACTTGGGGCGAACTTCATTTAATTTTGCGCTATGAATATCATTGCCAACGTAATAAGTAGC
>Ga0194133_10006273_pt1 | contig 14723 bp, 7 predicted proteins | sample TA2KigOf40mmetaG_FD_155448 | JGI IMG/M metagenome (GOLD analysis project Ga0194133, IMG submission 155448) | Freshwater microbial communities from Lake Tanganyika, Tanzania - TA2015055 Kigoma Offshore 40m | ecosystem: Environmental > Aquatic > Freshwater > Lake | place: Tanzania: Lake Tanganyika...
AATGTATGACCTGGACCCTTCACTAGTTAAAGTATTTTACCAAGCAACCTGTTATAAGAATTCACAATTTCAAGTCACGAAAACTGTCAATCAATCTACCTGATGAAAAAGTTTTTCCATACTTTAATGAGAGCAATTTTGTTCTGTTTTTTGTCCTTTCAAGCTTTGTTCCCCCAAAATGGCATTTTATTCTTTAAGTGTCACACTTGTAGCAGCAAAAAATTGCAAAAATGGGCTTAATTGTGTGAGACAGATCTTAAAGAATGGGATATAGAAGCACAAGATTGTAGCATTTTAGAAGGAGAGCAGGTCCATGCTTGTTCAAGGTTTTTTTCTTCCAACAAAAAGGTTTAATATCAAAGTTAAATGCTTACCATTTCTTAAAAGAAACCAATTTTCATGAAAAGGATTTAAAAACTGAAACCAACGAGATATTTTTTAGCAAGAAAAACTACTTCATCAAAAAATAAAGGTCTCCCTAATGCATTTTTCTTTTAAGAATAGTTGAATCACTCGGAAATATTTTGCTAAGTTTTTATTCCATTTTTATGGGACAAAAAAACCTCAAAAAACCTTTTAATGTTTCAAAGCAAAAACTGAAATTTAAGATTGGGACAAAAATCGAACTTCCTTTACTAATAAAGAGAAGGGTACTTTAAATTTTTTTCGGAAATAATAAATTTTCATCAAGCTTTGTGAAAGGATATTTTTATCCTTTTGTTTGAAACGAGAAATGTCGAGTTTTAAAAGGCTTATTTTAGTTTTTAGAATATTCGACTAAGCTGGAGGTAATTATTTTGAAAAGATTTGAAAATTTAAGAGAAGTCGATTTTTTCTTCCACTGCATGCTTTCTCTCTAAAATGAAATATTTTGCTTTTAATTTGAGAAATGAAGAGTTGAATTTGGTTGACTCGGCAGAAAGTAAAATAAAATTGTCAGCTGGATTTTGTACGAAAAGAAATTCAAATACTTTTTTTTTGATAAGCTTAGTCTTTAGAAAACTTTTGAGAGAAATATAAAGTTATGAAATCGACTTTTATATAAGTTTTTGATCTTGTTCAGCTATCTCATCGAAAATTTTTTGATAAAATTTGTTGAAGACTTATTGAATTAAGCCTAAAACTCTCAGTCTGTAGAATTCTTTTGACCTTCTTAGTCTCAGAATCGAATATTCTCTTTACTATAATTGACAAAAGGAAAAAGGTCTTGGTGATGCTGCAGGCCCTTATCTAATCTGAATAAAGGATTCTGATGTTTAGGCAAGCATTGGAATTATGTCAAATTCCATAAAACAACCATTCACACCAACCTTTATGCACGGTTTTCAATTAAATCAATGCTTAAAAATTTTTAGCTTTCCTCTATTCGAGACTAATCCATAGAGAAGGAGGTAAATTAAAGAAAGGCTTGTTGAATTCTCTCTAAAGTTATTTCACAATCTACCTCTGCTATTAGCCTTGAGTATAGTTTCCTATTATTTGTAAATTGCTTTTTGAACAAAGCCCCCTATTCGCTTTAGAGGTTTTTCAATGTCCAAGGCGAAATTTTAAAGAAGGTTGTTTTTGCTGAGAGTAAGAAAACAAAGCAAAACAAGGGGGCAACGAAATTTGAAAAGAAACACTTGCATTAAGAAACATCCAACTGTCTTGAGAAAGGCATGCAACCTGCAAAAGAAAGTCTAACTACAAGACCGAGCTAAATTTGCACCTCGGAAAGAGATGCATAATTAATTTTAGGCATACTTAACCACTTTGATTAGTTATTTGTTTGATGAATTGGCGGGGGGTTCTTTTTCAAAGCCACTTTTGATAAAACCAAACTGCCTCTCTTTTGAATGAAGTGCCAAATTAGTTTACAAAGGTGGAAAAAAAGGAATTAAAATTTGCCATGGAGTAATCAAACAACAAACAAGCAAAGTTTTCATCTATTTATGTATATTCAAACATTTTTCAAGACACCTGAAATTGAAAATAAATAGAAATTTTTCCACTGCGCTGAAATTCATTCACAGAATACTAAAACATTTCATTTGGGTTGGAGAAAACAACAAATTTTTTTACAATATTTTGTTCCGCAGAAAGGCTTTGTTCATTTGCATAAAACCTTTTCAGATCTTCAAGGAAAGATTTTTCAACCATCAGTACCTAGTTTGTCATGGAGCATCTTATTGAATCCTAACATAGGAGATTCTTCTGCTCTTAGGGACCATTCACAAGGCATTGATTTACTCTTTTTACTTGGAAAAAGAGTATTTTGTTATCCAGTTGAAATTTTTACCACTGAACTCTGATTTATAGACATCTATTAGGTTTTGAGTGGTTTCAAATAAAGGACAGTGAGTTTTGTACCAAATTCAAGATGATGAAAAAAGATAACCTTTTCAACTCTCAGCAACTTTTAGGGACTTCTCTTACAGCTGTTATAAATTTGTTTAGCAAATGTGGTAGGAAACTTTTTAACCTTTAAAGGAAGCAAGAATGTTGTTCCTTTTGGTGATAGGAAAGAATTCGGATTTTTTCTTGTCAAAAGACAGAGGAATTTTTGATAAAAAGTAAAAGAAAGACAACACAAAGTACGCAAAGCAGCAGGAAAGTGTTTGATGAGATTGAAAAGAGTGCTGTTATTCATGCCAAACCCGAATAAGAAATAGACATAGAGAACTCTACACGGTAGAAGTTGGCAAGGATTGCTGCTCGATTGGGATGGCCCAGAAAAAAGTAGAAGAAAGAGACCTGGAAGAAAGTTCCATTGAGATTTTGTAGCAAAATTGGAGAATTCTTTGGGGAGTTTCATCTCAACTGCATGACGTAGAGGACAACGAACGAACGTGTTCTCAACAACTGTTTTGGGACTTTGAGGAGCAAGGCTTTAGAAGTTTTTCTCTACAAGCTAGATCAATTAACTTTTTTTTTTGATAGATGGGACTTATACCAAAAAGCCCTCCAGAGAAAATTCATTATACACGCTTTTTTATCACCCCGACCAGACTATCTTAGTACATCTACTTTTATTTCATTGAAATAATTTCTCAATTAAATATTTCAAGAACAAATCTCAATCAAAATATAGCTAATATAAAAAGGCAATTATAAATAGCTTCTTATATTTGAAAAGATTTTTTACTAATTTGATTGAATAATTGATTGACAGCAGAGATGGGCCCTGACCAGACCCTATCCAAGCATACTTTTGACCCGCAGTAAATAAGAGACTGACCCGCCTTTAACCCAAGTACTTTTTGACCCGACCCGAATATATTTCTTTCGACCTGAAGGGAAATAAATTGAAAAATTTGACATTTTTAGGAGAAATTTTCCAAAACCAAATCCAATCTATAGATGGCTGACCCGACCAGGGTCAAAATATTTTGACCCGGACCCATCACTAATTGACAGTCATCTGAACTATTCCTGATTAATTTTGAGGAAAAGTATTTTCTAATATGTATTAAATCAGGTTTTTGTGTTCTTGTGATCTGCACAACAATCAATCCTGACCGAGATAACCATATCAAAGAAATGATTAATTAAAACAAATAATCCAGAGGTCAAAGATTTGCCCAGGCGAGGTATCGTACCCCAGTCTCCCAGTCCACAGCCAGTTGTCATAGCCATGAGCTACAATGACACAGCTTTTTGAAATTTTCATATTTGGCGTAGATCCTTTATTGCCTCAACTTCAATCTCCATTTCATTTTAAAAATCTCCATACAACAGCAATAATTGTTCTGAGGTTTATCCTTCAAATTGCAACAAACCTTGAGAGCTAAAACTTTAGTGGCCTGGTTTTTTTTAAGAAAAGGTCCCTTTCTTGTGTGAAAAATATTGTTTTTGTTTGCATAGAAATTTAAAAAAAAAGTTTAGTAAGAGTTGTGGAATTAAATTGATATCGATATTCAGCATCCGGCAACCTTTAGAGGATAGCTAAACAAAAAGATTCTTCAAGAAATAAAAACTAAAACATTTTTTTCAATATTTATGAAAATACTTGTGATCCTTGAAAGTATAGTATATTGCCTGAAATTGTAAGTCTTGGTTTTGATTTTGAAAATAAAATTCAACTCATAAATGTGAATGAAGGATCAATTGTTTGTGTTGATATAAGAGGATTTACACGAATGAAAGATTCATCATTTTTAAAAGTGGTGTCACAAAGTCAGTTAAGATCTAGAGGTACCACAAAGGGGTCGCTGTAACTCATTGCTATGATAACTGGCTGAGGGTCTATTGGACACAACTTTAAGACAAATGAACTGTTATAAACTCAGAGGGAGTGCGAAGCGGGTGAGTTAGAACTATGGCCATGGGTTGGGAAAAATATTATTCAACTTTAGCCTTACACCTTTAATAGGTCTCACAATTTAAAGTTCAAGGAAAGTTAACAAAATAATACTTGTAATTTAATGCATAGACAATAAATGTTATTTCATAAACTTTACTCTATCTTTGTTGTGGGAGAAAGACAATACTAAAGATGAATTATTTTTTGATGTCTGTCTTTACGTTAACTGAATGGATCACTCAGTTTTAAAGCTAGAGAGGTAATTTTTTGAAAGAAGAAAGTTTGAACCCTTGCTTAATGAGTCACCAACCAGATTTTTGATATTTTGTCTAGAACCTGAGATATTTGATGTCAAATATGTAAAGATGACAAAAAAATCAAACTTTTTTTAACATGCATTTGTTTGTTTGTTACGAGTCACTCCATAGCTCGTGGGTTTGGCATTTTTCCCTTGGCAAAAATGCACGTCTACTTAATTTTTTTGTATCTTTGAAGAATGAATTATTGTTTTCTTCAAGCATATTTTTTAGTAGACTTTTTTCGTTGGTAAAAAGACTGACTTAGCTAGTTTCCGTATATCTAATCTTTTTCTGACAAGTTTATTAGTTAAAGTTGTTTTCTTTTATGGAAAGCAGCTTCAAGAAAGGCACATGTTCTTTTTGTTCTCAATTGTACATGTATTTTGATGAAATTTTCTGATCATCACCTCTCTTTCAATGGTTGTTCATTTATTTTCTCTCACGCCCATACACAACACACATCAATTAACCTTTTTTTCTCTAAAGGAAATATCCCTGCAAGCTCAAGGAACTTTCAATTAAAATAACTTTTACGACTTTCTTTCAATTTTTTGGATGCACTGCTATATTTTATTAGCCCAGATATCAACTTTTAATCCCTTATTGTAATTGAGTTCTTTAGACCAAAAGTCCCTTGGGAGTAACTTTCAAAAATAGGAGTTAATTGATTACAAAGTAAGCCTAAAGAAAAATGATGGAAGTTATAGCCATGTGATTAAAGTAAAGTGCTCCATCTTTAATAAATAAAATTATCAACTTTTTTTATCAGTCCTTAGTCTATTCTTCTTCTAACTTTTCACTTTGATTTGGCGATATTTATGCTTACATGTCAGATACCTATTATTGCCAGCATGGAAGTTGCAGAAAAGATCTTTCTAGCAGAAAACTTAGACAATAAGTGTAGGAATAAAAAAAGGCTGATCAAAAGATTTTTATGGCTTGAGCTTGATCTGTGAGTGTTAATATAAACCTCATGGCCGATTCGAAAAAAAGAACAAAAATGATGATTCATCTACTGGCCACAAATCCCAATAGTCCAATCAGTTTGACTGAACTTTTGATTGTGCGAGCAAAAGTTCACAAAATATATTAATTGCAACAAGATGAACCTTGTGTTTTATCAACTTTCAGATTAAAATGTTGATCTTATCATATTTGGCTGAAACAAAATTCATCAAGAGTCAAAAAGTTATGTCTTAACTCAAATAAGGTCGAAAATCTTGTCCGAAAGATTTGATATTGATTTGACAAGTTTAAAATAAGTTAATTCTAGAAAGTAAAACAGATGAGTTTTGTTTCATCAACTCTTTCAAAATCTTCTGATGTAGGTTCTTTGGTTGGTTGCGGTTTCTTTTCTCATTTTCAAAGGAAAGAAAGTAATTCTAAGATTAATTTAAAACAGCATTTGTTTGAAAAAACTAAATTCAAATTCAGAGAGCCTACCCTTTGACCCCAAAAAGAAAATTTGTTTTAAGCAATATGATGTGATTTACTCAAAGTTTTTTCAACTCTTCTTTATGTTTTTGAAAAAAAATTTTGACAACACTGCACAAGCTATTAAGATGAAGCAAACAAAGTAATTTCTTTTTAAGCCAGAGAAAAGACCTCTTTTTACTTACATTGTTTGTTGAGCTAATGAGGAATATTGGATATTGGGCAAGTTTTTAGGAGCGAAATCCTGTTAAAATCATCAATAGAATAGGAACAAAAGCTTCTCGTACAGTTGGGAAAGTTTTGAGGCCTATAGAATCCTTTAAGAGTTCACAACTTGGTTGAATTCTATTTCAGGTGAGTTCTTTTGGATGTCACTGCCCATTTTTTCACTATAAGAACTGGTCAAGATTTTTTTTCTCAAGCAAAAGTCAATCCACATTTTTGGTCCAAGATATCCCATTTATTCCTTACTGTTGTGACGGCTGAACAAGCTTAAGATCGAATCGAGGATTTTTCGAAGACAAAAGGGCCTTTAAGGACAGAGATGGGGGATATTTTTGTTCAGAAAGACATAAAAAAAATTTTTGACCGTAGAAAATGAAACCATGGTGATAAATTCTTCTTCCAATGCTTTTAAATAAGGGTATAAATGTTTGACGAAAAAGTAAAAACATTATGATTGTGACATTTAAATTGAACTATAGCACTTTTTTGTCAGCTGAAACTTTTTAATTAAGATTAATCGAAAGAAGGCCATCAACCAAGGAAAATTTAGAAATTGGAAACCTTTTATCCCTGGCTTTCTTTCATACTTCTAGTCAAAAAATAAAGCCTAGGGAGATTACTAAAAAGTTGTTGATGACTATTAAATTAAAGAATAAATTTCAAAAAATTACTTTTATATAGACAACCTAATTATGGCTCAAAATCAATTTCAGTTTTGTGTTGGCAAACCAGAATTACATAAAAGAAAATAATCTCCCTTATGAAACCTTGGCTGTTGAGAAAAAACAGACAATCAAGTAGTCAAGAATGAGACAAGTGCTTTTAATGATTTTATTCAATTTGTTTCTCTCTCATGATTTGTTTTGCAGACGAATCTCATCATTGTTTTGTGTCATCAATAGAAAAAAAAGGAAATTCAGGGTCTCTGCCAAAGACACAAACTCAATTATGTAACTAGAGGAATGTGTCTGCACTAAAGTAATGCAGGTTCTCTTATACTTATACTCACAATGAGCATGAAAAATTGACTGGCTACGATTTTTTTTCTTCAGAAGAGAACATCAATTATAAATCACATTTTTTTCAATACTAGATGTCGACCTTTAGAGCCACTGCACAATGACAAGATATGAGGAAAGTGAAAAATGACTTGAAATCAAATCACTCATAGTGAACTCTTGTTTTTGTGGAAGTGAGAAAAGTAAAATTAATCTTAGTTTCGTGGTGAATGCTTCAAAACTAGAGACATCTTTGTTAGTGATGACATTTTTTGCTGCTGAAATATAACATCAACCTTTTTAGGTTTTCCAAAACTCCCTTGTGAATCCCAAGTATACTTTTTTCCTCGTTATACCTTTCCACCAGAATCAAAACTATTTTTCATACAGAGTAAAGAGATTTGTGCTTGGTTCGATGATTGTCATACTCCTTTAGTGTCAGAGACATTAATCCTTGTCCAAAAGGCTTCTCTTTCTCAATGATTCTTTTAAGTGTAATTCACTTTCTGATTCTTCCTTTTGTGCCAAAATGCAATCAAGATTTCTCTGTTATTTCAACAAAAGCTTGCAATAAATTTTTTTTATTCAACTGAGAAATGCGAGCTTTTTTTGCCAATATATAACTTTTTTTGTGGACAAAAAATCTGAAACTTTGAATCTCCAATCTTGTTAAGACGAATGGTTTTGACCCAATCGACAATAATGGTTTTTAATTTGATACAATTGCTGAGGGGAAGATGGAGGGTCAGAGAAACTCTTTAACAATTTGTTACAAGTTTGACAGAAATTTATTGCTTTTTTCATCCAAGAAGACCAAACCGATGAAAAACGAAATTCCCTTATAGAAAGAATTCATCAAAATTTGACAAACTTGTTCTTTAGAAAGTAGTGAGAGTTTGAATCTATAAGCGGAAACTTTTCTTAGAGTTTGAAATTTTTTGTTGGATAGATCATTTTCATCTGATCAAGAGTACATTTTCATTTTGTATCCCAGTTTTCATCTGATCAAGAGTACATTTTCATTTTGTATCCCAGTTTTCATCTGATGTAGATACTTTAATCTTTTGATCATTCAAGCATGTAAAGCAATAGTGTGATTGCAAATGATGAAATATTTTTCGATTGAGTGACAGTTGCTCATCTTAGGAAGATGATCCAGACAAATCTATGCTTCATCTGAATCACGACACCCTCTTCTCACTTGTCAATAAAAAAAATGGGAATTGGCACCATTGAATGCATGGATATAAAGCAATGAAAAAAATTCTTTTCAAATGAAAATTGAAAATTGAGAGAATTTTTGAAGAGGAAAAGAGATAATCAGCAAAAGGAAGGAACGGATCAAGGGAACCACTTTAGGTGTTGTGGCAGAATAAATTTAAAAATTTTGCTTCATTTTCTACTCAGACAAATCCAAATTGTGGTTTCATTCAAACCACTTAAAGAAGCAGTAATGCCTGTGCCTTAAAATGTTTCTCAGAAGATTTCATTTTCACAGCATTTTTTATGATTAATGTTACCTTTGTTTCATGAGGCAGACTAACAAAACCCAACATGCTTTCTTTTTGTTCAACAGTCTAAATAAATTTAAAACTATGAAGAAAAAATAGTAGATAGTGAGCATCCTGGTAAATCTATTTCTAGACCTTTTACAGTGAGCAGTTGTTTGAGAATATTGTTTATCTATACTTGAATGAAATATTTACCTGCATATGTGGCTGAAAAAAAATAGAAAACCTTTCATCTGAATTACTAGAAAAACCAACTGAGATGGGATTTTTATAAGAAATTTGCAGTCTAACAATTCAATAATTCCATCATTAAACGTTTTTCTTATTGGACCATTTGTGTGGAAATCATTGGGGGGGATTTATACCATCTCGACACTATTTGGAAGAAAATTTATTCAACTGGAAAAACGTTGAGCTGGTTGAAATCGCTAGATTCAACTCAAATATATTTGAATTCTTGAGAATTGTCATCTTTGCTGAAGAGATCAATTTATTGCACGGTTGAGCTAATGGAGCTTAATTTATTTGAAGACAATATTTTCTTGGTGACAAACTTCAATCACCCTTAATTCGGTAGAGATGAACTTTTTAAGTGGAAGAGTTTGAAGTAGAACGAGGCTCTTAACAAATTGCCAGTCGTCTGCAAACAAAAAGAAATGTTCCAGGAAAAGTTTAAGCAAGGAAACAAACTATCTAACTTTTCTGTATAAATTCATTGACCGACTTAATTTTACAAAAACAGCATGGCATGGAAGAGAGTGGTTGAATTCCTTATTAAGTCTTGGAAAAGTTTTCATCAGTTTCTACTGAAAAATATAGAAATTGTTTTTTAATTTTGAGTCTTAAGTCAGATTTAAAGAGGTAAAAATTAATCAAAGAATTGGAATTTGAAGGTTTTTAAAAATCAATGCATGTTTTCAATATAAATAGTTACATCTGTTGACTCAATCAACAAAAAAAAGTATTCTCAGGTATTATTTTGAATAAATTACTAGAAACTATAAAAGAATGAAACAAAAATGGCAACCATGTTGAGAACCTCGAGTGTTGGCCAAGTAATCAAAAAGTTTTCATTTCTTTGAAATCTTCACTTCGACAGATAGATGAGATTCATGAGCTTTTACAAAATGAAATTTTTTACTGTTATGACCATCCTACTTTTTTACATTATGGATACAGTTTTCTGTTGGAAAAAGGCTGAAGTTGTAGTTTGAAACAAGGTCGATATGTGAACATAATTGCAACATTTTGTTTTCAGAATGTTAGTCTCACACGTTGGTCTCCTGCTTTAATGAAGCTCATCAAGTTTTCCCCTGCATGACCACATCAACCAGCAGAACATTTAGTTACCTACAGAAGAAGAAGAAGGACTTTTGGAAGTACAACACCCAACCAACAACATGTTTCGTTGGTTCTTCATCGTCCTTATAAAAGCAAAGTCCAGCTGGAGCCTAGGAATCAAAGTTTGCTCAACATCAAGACGAAGAAGACACATGTTGGATGCTTTCTGTGCTTTTCTAATTTTTCTTGCCACCATTCAGCAATCATGGTAAGTCAACATTAAACTTATCTTACATAAATAAATGGCAAGAAAACCCGGCCCAACAAGCTGTGAAATGTAAACTGACAAACTGGAAAACTTGCAATGAAAAGTTTGGACCAAAAAAGTGTTTGAAATTTTGCACTAGGCTTTTTTTATAATACAAAATATTTTTGTTTTCAGTTGATAGAAAAGGTTGCTTGAACCTCAACATTGTTGTTTGTGTAACTTTTTTTTCTATTTGTTCAAAGAATCTAGGGTTGTACACTATAAATTGCCAGCAAAATTGCCTTCATTACGACAGAATGTCCCCTTAATTTTGAAGCAAAAGGCTTTGAAAGGAAGGAACAGAATTAGAGGAGATTGAAAAGACTTTCTGGATTTACTACCTTCTGGATAGTCAACAGTTAAAAGTTTTCATGATTTAAGTCCTTTTTAGAGTCAATGTAAAACAAAAATCACGAAAATGTCAAGGAGAAAGATAAAATGGTGAATTGAGATTTTTCTCTTTATTAGTTTAGGTTCTCAGAATGGTTATTCACGTAACGAAGCAATAATTTTTAATTTACTTTTTACTTTTTGTTATCAAAAGAAGGCAGCTAGTATTTTTAATGAACTCTCCTTTTTGGCTTTTGATATTGAAAGCAATCAAGATTCTTGTTGAAGAAGAAATCAGCTTTTGTGAAGAAGTTTGTAAACCCATAATTGGCTTGGAGGGTGATAAGAAATGAAAGTACCACAAATGGTATTAGAGAAAATGATCATATTCAAGTCTGATAAATTTGTCTGTAAACATTTCTTGCGATTTATTCTAAGAGAACTAGCTTCTAGATTATCAAACTAGTAGAAAGCTGAAAATACTGTACTTCCTTCGAGTACCCGAAGCTCCAGATGCTTGGTTCTACAATAGTTTGCAGTTTATGATAACTTTCAAGGCTGTCAGAAAAAGTTTGCATTATTCTTAAACAAATGATTATTAGTACACACCTATAGGGCAGTTACAATACAAACCAACTGTCCATCCCCTACTTAAACCTCATAAAACTTTATGTATCTTTTTGGGTATGCATTGTAATCTTGGACCATCAGGAAGTTTAAATTTGAAGACTTTCAAAAACTGATCACTTGCCAATATTTTAGTCAACTGTACTATTGTTTTGAGGTCTGGTTGATACCGACCTTGAAGGCAAATTTAAAAAACTTAGTAAACACAGCACTAATTACAAGGTGCTGAGTATAGCCCTTTATGATTTCAAGAAAAAGATTCCACGACATGAGCTTACAAAGAGATGCAAACATGCTAATCCCACTGAAAATGGAAAATACACTCAGGCATGGTTCATCATGAAATGTTTACAACATAATGCACCTTATCATCTGGCAAACAAAATCAGAGAGACATTGTTTGTTACACAAAGAGAACCATTCTTTGGCAATTCCAAAGGCAAAATTGGAATGCAGTCGATACAAAACAGATTGAAGTTCATGGATAGCTTAAAGGAACACTGGACTGGAAGACACATTAGTGACAATGCACGCAGACGAGTCTTTTTTTATTATATGACATGAATTCGCTTTGTATATATTCTGTCCTTTCATTAGTATCAATCTCTTGTAAAATCATAATGTAATTTATGAATTATGAGATAAACGCAACGAAAGAAAGAAAGTTTCCCTTTAGGAGGATTGAGTTCTGTAACCCTTTTGGCTTTGTGTTTGGAATCTATGAGAAACTGATTTGTGCAACTGAAATGTTTTTTTCCTAAGAAATGAAGAAGACATATTGAAACAAACTCATCTTTTATTTGGTTCATGATATTTACAATACCCACTCTTTTTATCCTTTGTATCATTCCATTTTTATCACCTAGAGGGAGCCTCCCTCTTTTTGAACATCCTTTCTGACAAAAGCCAGTCATATAAGATTCAAGCATCTGTCTGAGAATCTTGAGGTTTAGGGTGCTAAATTCCAAGATATGAAGGCATATTCCTTTAACTCTTTGTTGCAAAAAAATCAGTGACTTCTTATTTAGTTTGATAAAGTTATTTATCTGTTTCTATACTGCCCAGGATTGCTGATATTGTGTTGAGATATTGATAGGAATCATACCAAGAAGAGGAAAAAGTTTGTTTCACATGAAACGAACTTGAAGATTAAAGTTGTGATGATGAAATGGAAACCTATGAGGTCAAGATAACTTTTTCCATCACAAAAAAATCTTTAGAAAACCACTTCCATTCCAATTTGGTGAAAAATGGACAGAAATAGCTTTTATTTATTGGTAATTTCAAAACAAAAATGAGTTTTGGTATCTTGTATGTCTCAATCTAAAACTGATAGCATGTATATGCTTCACTCTTATTCCCTTGGTTTTTTTGTAGAGATGGGCCCTGACCCGACCCACAGTAAATAAAGGACTGACCTACCTTTGACACAGGTATTTTTGACCTGACCCGAGGGGATTTTTTTGATCCCAAGGGAAAAAAATTGAAAAAAATGGGATTTTGGGGGGAAATTTTTCAGATTTTGAGGTGGCCGACCCAACCCGACCCTGGTCAAAATTTTAGACCCGGTCCCAGCACTAGTTTATTGAGGTTGCACTGAGGCCTTTAGCACCTGAATGAGAACAAAGATCCAAGGATGTCGATTCAATCCCCAACCATGTCAGCAATTTTTCGATTGTGAATTGAATGCTTAACATTCGTTGAGTCTTTACTGCAAAAGATTATGATGATGATGATTTTTCTTTTCATACTTTTTTACCATTCTGTAGGTCATTACGTCAAATGTCCCGAGGCGGTGCTCAAATCAACTATCGTGAAGAAGAAAAGAAAATTTTGGACAGCATTCTTGGCAAAGATGTCTACGACAATCGAATCAGGCCATCCGGACATAACGGAACGGGTATGAAATTTTTCATGTGAAAAAAAAAGTTGCAAATTTTTCCTAATGTCAGCACATCTTGGAACTAAAAATATGATAGTTTTGTTTTTATATGACAATGTCTTTATGTGACAGAAACGCAAGGTGTTCAATATGTTTTTTGTTCTTCCAGATGCTGCCACAATCATCGTTGTCAATTTGTACATCAGAAGTTTTGCAAAAATCGATGACGTGAAAATGGTAAGATGAAAATTACGTCACAAGATGTTAGTTGAACTACAAAAATATTTTTGAATGTAATTAACTGTTTCTTGAAACTTAAAGCAGCCTCTTAAAATGGTAGAGGTTTTAATGTTTAAAGATTTAAGGTTGATGTTTTATATGAACACAGATAGTTACTTCTAAAGTAGAGGTCATTAATTTTTTGTCCTAGAATATGAAAGGACTCTTTTAAGAAACATAGTTTGCACTTTGCAGTCTATATCATATGTCCTCTCAACACTTTAAAGTACAATTCAAATAAACAGATTATCTTTAGTTTCACATTGCTTTTCATCCAAGCAATTTTCATTTTTAAATACTTGGTCTTTGGCAATCACAAGCATTGATTTTAGTCTTAACTTTGCTAAGGAGTAGTTGGTAATTAAAGACTTCCATAATTAAGTTGATGTGGTGTTTAAATAATCAGTTCTTGGACAAAAAAGCTGCCTGCCTTTTTGAGAATAGTTACATTTTTTATTCATTCATGAAAATAAAACTTTTCTTCTTTTCATTTACTGAGAGCACAATTAAGGATTTTCATAATATGCAACAAAAGGTTTGCCTAGAGCAAGGATCTATTACTTAAAGCAAAGCATGGTCTAATGAATGCCTTTTTCATATTCTGGGATTTTAAATTTATCAATTTGTAAATGACTCGTTAAAAACTCAGTTCCACCTTCCACCCAAAAGAGCAGCCTGTAATTTCAGGAGTTTTCCCCCCAGGTAGGCCAGTCTTGTGTAAGAATGAATGTGTGAATGGTAAAGGAAATCCAAGTTTTTCCTCTGAGTGGTGGTAGGACAGGTCAAAGCCCCTTGCATCACACTGCGACGATCCCTTTATGAATGGTTGAGATGGAATTTTCTAATATTTTGGTGTCAAACTATTCGTCTTTTATGCTTTAATTGCACAAGACGATAAAATTTCCCTACTACCTGATTTGGAACTAAGATCCTTGGTTGTGGGTTAAATCCCTAACCATGACCCCGGATTGCCAAAAAAACCAACAAGGCACCCCCAGTCAGGGTAATAGTAATCTACAACGACTCCAATAGAGGTGATTAACCTTGAGTAACCATTGTTTGTTTCAATACTGTTACTGTTACTTTTTTCATATTGAGGGTGCCTTGTTTATTTTTTGCAATCAGGGGTAAAAAATTACTGGATTGACCCCAGAACGCTAGATCTCAGTTCTCAGCCAGGTGCCTATTACCTCCCAGTCAAGTTACTGAAAGTGTTCACAAATAATAGTAGCGTGTTCGATACGAAAAGGGGGGAGACGTGATCGTTG
>Ga0194133_10006275_pt1 | contig 14720 bp, 15 predicted proteins | sample TA2KigOf40mmetaG_FD_155448 | JGI IMG/M metagenome (GOLD analysis project Ga0194133, IMG submission 155448) | Freshwater microbial communities from Lake Tanganyika, Tanzania - TA2015055 Kigoma Offshore 40m | ecosystem: Environmental > Aquatic > Freshwater > Lake | place: Tanzania: Lake...
AGGCTGACGGCAATGCTGAACTGGATGCGCCTCGCCCCTATGCGCTCGGGCTTGCCCACAAGCACCTGCCCGAGATGAGGCTGCACAGCCACTTGGAGTCCCCGCCAATTTTCATGCCCATCGTAGGCCCTTTCCTCCAAGGGCTTACCGTGAGCATCCCGCTGGATCTCACATCACTGGGTTCCGAGGTATCTGGAGAGTCCCTGCACAACTGTCTGGCCGAGCGCTACGACAACGAGGCCTTCATTCGGGTCATGCCCTTGAAAGACCCTGAGACGCTCGCCCACGAGTTTTTCGACACCCAGCGTTGCAATGGCACCAACCGAGCAGATCTATTTGTCTTTGCCAATGAAACGCAGGCCATTCTCATGGCCTGCCTGGACAACCTGGGCAAGGGTGCAAGTGGCGCTGCCGTGCAGAACATGAACCTGATGCTGGGCTGCGAGGAGAGGGCTGGGCTCTCGGTCTAACACCCGGGTTGCCGCCGATGCATTGCGGCCAGCCCAAGCAAAAACCCCGGCAGGAGCGATCGAGCCGAGTTTTTTTTGCGGGGGTGAGAGACCCCCCAAGAATTGCGCCTAGCGCTTCGAGAACTGCTTGCGCTTACGGGCTTTGTGCAGACCGACCTTCTTGCGTTCAACCTCGCGGGCATCACGCGTGACGAGGCCAGCTTTGGAGAGCACAGGTTTTAGGGTTTCGTCGTAATCCACAAGGGCGCGGGTGAGACCATGACGAACAGCGCCGGCCTGGCCGGTTTCACCACCGCCTTGCACATTGACCATGATGTCGAACGTGGCGAGATGATTCGTGAGGTTCAACGGTTGGCGCACCATCATGCGGCCCGTCTCACGCGCAAAGTATTCGTCCAGGGGCTTGCCATTGACAACAAAGTTGCCCTTGCCAGCCTTGATAAACACGCGGGCCACCGAACTCTTGCGGCGCCCCGTTCCATAGTTGTATTCACCGACCATTTTGTGGGTGTCCTTTTGTTCGGTTAGATGGAAAGCACTTTGGGCTGCTGGGCCGAGTGCGGATGGGTGTCACCTGCGTAGACCTTGAGCTTCTTAATCATGGCGTAGCCAAGCGGCCCCTTGGGCAACATGCCCTTCACGGCGATCTCGAGCGCCCGACCTGGGAATTTGTCTTGCATCTTCCCGAAGTTGGTCTCGTAAATGCCGCCGGGGTAGCCCGAGTGGCGGAAGTATCTCTTGTCGGTGGGCTTGGCACCCGTCACACGCAGCTTGTCTGCGTTCACTACAACGATGTAATCGCCGGTGTCGACATGGGGGGTGAATTCAGGCTTGTGCTTACCGCGCAGGCGGGAGGCGATTTCGGATGCGAGCCGACCAAGCACCTTGTCGGTGGCGTCGACTACGAACCAATCATGCACGACATCGTGCGCTTTGGCTGAGAACGTCTTCATATTTTCCTTTCCTGGGATTGGCCCAGACCTTATGGTTGTTGTTTTGACGGAAACTGACAGTCAAAACAAGGCAATTATGGGGAATTTTTGGATGTTTTGCCAGAGGAATGTTGAGCAGACCCATGGCGAGAGGCGCCGCCAACTCCGTGGGTTCCTCCAAGGAGAAGTTCTTATGTCGCGGCGCAGCGCCCTTGGTGTTGCAAATGCACCACAAAAAGCCCCCAATGTGGCTTTCCAGCGGGCTTCCGGCGTTGCTCTGTCGGCCGTAGGTCTGAATACTTGAAACACGTATGCAAATGCGTCGTCTTGTGTTTCTGACGCCAGACGTACAAATCAACCTCTTAGGAGAACATTGAATGAAGAAGCATCTTATTGCTGTTGCGGTGGCCGCTGCAGTTGCGACACCTGCCATGGCCCAGGTTACCGTGTCGGGCATCATCGATTCTGGCTACCTTTCCCGTAAAGACCAGGTCAACCTCATTGACATCAAGCGCAACGAGACTGGCAACGCCAACGGTGCCAGCACCAGTCAATTGAACTTCGCGGCCACGGAAGACCTAGGCGGTGGACTCAGGGCCAGCGCGTTCCACAACGTTGGGCTCAACTCAAACACTGGTGGTGAAACCGCACGTGACACATGGGTGGCCCTTGCGGGTGGGTTCGGTGAGTTCAAGACGGGCCGATTCACCCCCGCTGGCGAGACCAACGCAGCGAGCTACAGCGTGGGTTCCAGCACCGTGAACGCGGCTGGAACCATCGACTTTATGTTTGGGCATGCAGCTCAGGCCGCGACGGCGACTGGCGGAGCAGGTCCTCGGGTTGAATATAGAGACATCGGCCGTGGTCTTAACGTTGCCAATGGCGGTCTTTTCCAGTACACATCTCCCAGGATCGCTGGCGGACTGACTGTTACCGTGGGTTTCGCGGACACGAAAATTGACAACACCACCGCCGCTATGGTCGGTGAGACCCAGACTCAGCAGAAGGATCTGGCGATCAATTACTCTGCTGGTCCCTTCTCCATGGGCCTCGCCATAGTGGATCGCAGAGACAACGTTGAGGCCGTTGTGGCGGTGGAAGGGGTTTTGCCTGAACCCGGCGTAACCGGATCGGCTGGTGCGAATGCCGTGGCCGCTTCCCAGACGGACCGTGACCTCACATCCTTTGGCGTGAGCTACAACCTGGGCGGCGTGATCCTTCGTGCTGGTCACATCGTGCGTGAAGACAAGCTCACGAATGCAAACGTCAACATCATCGACGCGACCACAACATCCATCGGTCTCACGATCCCCATGGGTGCCAATGTGTTCAGCGTCAACGTCTATGACGGCGATGACGGCGGCGACGGTGCGGCAGCCAACATCAAGGACCTCAAGGGCTTCCAGCTCTTGGCGGTGCACAACCTCAGCAAGCGGACTAATTTGTATGCGGTCTACGGAAAGAACGAGTACATCGGGCCCACCGTGGCCACCACCAGTGACCGCACTGACTTTGCCTTTGGCATCCGTCACTCGTTCTAATATGCATCTAGCCCAACGGGCTGCAGTGGGTTAGAACGCAATTGAACCCCCGCTCACAAGGCGGGGGTTTTTTTATTGGGTTATTGACTTGTTCAGCGCTGCACGTCATTGATTCTGGACCGCCTTACGGTAGCTATTTTAGAGGAGAGAAAAACCGCATGGTTCTGGACCACAGACAACCCCCTAATCATTTGCAAGACAACCTAACCCGAGCACTCAGGGCAACTCGACCTTCCTGCTAACTATGAGCCAGATGCCTCTACCCATCATGTTATGACTCTGCAGATGATGAATTTCAAAATAATTGGTGAGCTTATTTAGCCACCAAGAACTTGGTCTCTGTATCAGGTGGGCATTCCGACCATCGGATAGTGTTTTTACAGCCGGGCCCATATGGATTGAGAAGAAACCGATATTTGTAGTAATCCCGGATAAGTCAAGAATAACGTTGTCGATCAGCTGCGGCTCAATATGCTCAAGAACATCAATACAGCAGACGAGGTCAGCGGGCTTGGGCTCACCGTATTCAGGGAAGACTGGGTCATAGGGTAGGTAGGGTATGGGCTCCACGCCAGACTGCCTCAAACCATCAAGCAAACGCATCTTGCCCGCACCGTAGTCAGACACTGACTTGCAACCGTTTTGTCTTATGACATCCGCAACTATGGGAGCGAAACTCAGCGAGGCCACCCCGTAGTTCGGGTTCTCGTGGAGCTCCCGCTGCTGTTTTAAGTAGCCTGCTGAAATCGTCTCTATCATCTTACTAATCTTATACCTTAAGTTTAACTACTGTAGGTGAGCGCACAACAAAAAAAGCCAACATTGGAGAGAAAAACCTTCGCTGAAAATGAAAACAACTGTTAAATCGAGGAGCGCCATATGTAAGGGGTAACTGCGTCAATCCCTGATTAGCTCGATCTCGCGCATCGTGCCAAAGCTCCGACATCTCAGCACTTGAGTATTCAGAAAAGCAAGGCGTCCCCAATGTATAGTGAATGATTTTGGCACTCGGGTTTGCCTCGTATTCCGTGGCGAGCCAGTTCCACTCCAAGGGCAATTCACCGATTTCCGCATCCTCTAGCCACTGAAACCGGTGTAGGAAAGCTCCGGAGCTTCTTCCTATAAAGGTCGGCGTGAGCTGAGAGTTCTTCGGGTGTTGACAGTTCCATAAAATTAAGCTGGAACAGTTTTTTCTTGGGTAGTCCTCGTTCCTGTTGCCGAGGTACTTCTTGAATGCTTTGGTACGGTAACTATGTTTTACAACCTGAACTGCTTTGTCTGGGTCTCGCAGATCCCATAGTTCCGCGATGTCCGATGTACAAACCATATCGCCGTCAGCATAGATAGCGTGACCTTTCCAATCCATCAGACTAGGGCAGAGGAAGCGCGAATAGGTAAACGAGTTACTCCCGTCAGAATGCTGCTCTCGGTACCCAAGCAAAGAATCCCTAACCAGCGTATAAATCTCACGGGTTTGCTTGATTTCTCCAAAACACTTTGACAAAAAACGTGATACGCCACAGCTTCACGCTGATCAAAACCGACAACAATATCTATTGCTCTCACAATACCTCCCGATCAATTCCATGTTGTAGCTTGGCGAATAGTGTCGGTCCAGTCGCGCATGTCACGTTGGTGGAAGACTTTTAGTCCTGGGTACCAAAAGCTATCAACATCCCCTGGATGCCAATACCAGATTCTCCCCTTTGCGAGCGGAACAAAAACGCAACCTCTTTTCCCGATTGATCCTGCCAGATGAGCGGTCACGTTGCTAGTGGTGACTACAATGTCGCAGGCGTCGATTAACGCCAGCAGACCGTCGATATCGTTGTGAGCATCGACCCCCTTTATCTGGTGAATCTTTACATCAAAACGATCTCTGACTTTCTGAATATCAGCATCAACATCCCCGTACTGCAAGTTGACGAACTCGAGTCGTGTATTCGTGAGTATTGGCTCGAGTTGCTCCAAGCCGATGCTCTTCTCCTCGCCGAAATCCTTGTTGTGACTTTTCCATGCGAGTCCACAAATAGTCTTCCCGTTGGAAAATGGGGCTAATAGCCTCAACTCGTCGCGCCTCTCTCTATCTGCCACTAGGAAGGGCCCGCGGGTTGATAAGATCGCTTCAGAATCTAGCCCCAAGACATAGGCCAAGTTCCCGATGGGGGCCTGAGAATCCATTCCCTTGAGGGACTCCGGCTTTAAAGTTTGGCCCCTCTCAAAAAGAGTGATCGTCGGAAAAGATCGACTCAAAGTTAGGTGGAGTCTTCTGTCGGCTACAAGTCTGATACTCGAAAACCTCTCTAATGCTTGGGCGAGCAAGCCAGCGTAAAAAATCTCATCACCGATTCCTTGTTCAGCCCACAGTAGCAAACTTTCTCCGCCTTTGGTTCGGTCGCACAGAGGAAGATCTGTCATGAGCGCTGGACTTGAAAAACTCCGAGTTTTCCAGCGCCAAAGATAGTTCTCAAAACCACCCAAAAATTCTTTGTGGGAGAGTTGTAAAAGTCCTTTGCTATAAATAGCTTCGGCATAGTCGGGCTTGAGTTCGATGGCTCGCTCATGACTGGCCAACGCCTCCTCATGCCGCCGAAGGTACTTGAGCGCAACACCCCGATTGCACCACGCTTCGGCATAGTTGGGCTTGAGTTCGATGGCTCGCTCATAACTAGCTAGAGCCTCCTCATGGCGTCGGAGGTCGTTGAGCGCAACACCCCGATTGCTCCACGCTTCGGCATAGTTGGACTTGAGTTCGATGGCTCGCTCATAACTAGCTAGAGCCTCCTCATGGCGTCGGAGGTCGTTGAGCGCAACACCCCGATTGCTCCACGCCTCGGCATAGCCGGGCTTGAGCCCGATGGCTTGCTCGCAACTGGCCAGGGCCTCATCATGACGCCGAAGGTCACTTAGCGCAACACCCCGATTGCTCCAAGCCTTGGCATAGTCGGGCTGGAGTTCGATGGCTCGCTCGTAACTAGCCAGAGCCTCCGCATGACGTCGGAGGTCATTTAGCGCAACGCCACGATTGCTCCAAGCTTTGGCATCGTCGGGCTTGAGTTCGATGGCTCGCTCGTAACTAGCCAGAGCCTCCGCATGACGCCGGAGGTCATTTAGCGCAACGCCACGATTGCTCCAAGCTTCAGCCAGCGTGGGGCTCAACTCAACGGCACGATTGTGAAGGGTCAGAGCCTCATCTAAAGCACCCATCTCTTGGAGGCAATTCCCCTTGTTTGTATAGGCCTTCGTTAGACGGCTATTGATGGCCAGAGCTCGATCGAAAGCTTCAATGGCAGCTGTGAGTTCGCCAAGTTCCTTAAGCGAGAGCCCATAACCTAACCAGGCCTCTTCACGCCCCGGATCGAGCTCGATAGCCTTCCTGTGCCAAGGAAGAGAGTCCCGGTTTTTTCCCTGCTCGCTGAGTGCCTTCGCAAGATTGAAGTGGATGAAGTGATTCCTCTTGTCAAGCGACGCTGCAGCGAGCAAAAAACCCTCAGCGTCTGAGTGCCTTTGTTGTAGACCAGCTACAACACCCCTAAGATGCAAAGCCTCGGCAGTTCTGGGATCGAGCACGAGCACCTGCTTTGCCAGTAGGTCAGCTTCGGAAAGCCGACCTCTTTGGAATAACTCGAAAGCCGTCGCCAGTTTTCTTTGCGTCCCCGTGAACATCACTCCCCACTGTCCTTGCTGGGTCTACTGTTGATTGAACAAGAGAGGAACCATGAAGAGCAAAGACTAAGGAACAATCACTTCGTCCTTACTCTTGACCGGCTTGATCAAATCCTCCCGCTTGATGCCCAGCCATAAGGTGATGGGCGCCATCACGAAGATGGACGAGTAAATGCCAAACACGATGCCGATGGTAAGTGCCAAGGCAAAGCCGTACGGCACGAAGTTTAGCATGGCGAGCACCATGGTCTCGGTGGTTTCATGGGTGATGATTGTGCGGCTCATGGTGCGGGTGATGGCGTTGTCGATCAACTCCTGCACGCTCACCTTGCGCATGCGGCGGAAGTTCTCGCGAATGCGGTCGGCGACCACCACACTCTCATTATTTGCTCCGAAGCAGAGTTCCTCCATCACAGTGGGGAACAGCAGTTGATGGTCTGGGTTCTGGAACAAGAAGCCGGGCTGCCCCTCCAAGTCCACCTTCCCAACGGTGGGCACGATGAGCCCTTGCAGAGCCATCAAAAGGCTGCTTTTCCCAGCACCATTGGGGCCTACGAGGCCGAGCCGGTGAGCTTTGCTCTGAAGATCAGAGCCTCGAAAACCAGCCGATCTTCGCGCGCCAGGCGCAGATTTGTGATGCGCATGGCCGGTATACTACGCGACTTGAACGCTTTCCCCAGCCAGCCGGAGTGGCGGAATTGGTAGACGCACCGGGCTCAAAATCTGCCGCCAGAGATGGTGTGCGGGTTCGAGTCCCGCCTCCGGCGCCAACAATTCACTGGTGCGCTGAATGAATATACTCATGGCCCTCTCTCAGTTGGAAGTCACTGGAGCAGAGGTCTACGCCACTACCCTGGGAGACGAACTGACGGCCCGGGGCCATCAGGTCTGGTACGTGTCAGACACCCTCACTCGCCAAGTGAAGGGCGCCTTCATTCCGCTGGCATTCAATAAGCGAAGCATTCCAAGGCGCCTTTGGCACGTGGCCCGTCTCGTGTGGCTGATTCGCAAGTACAAAATTCAACTGGTTCATGCCCATTCCAGGGCATCTGGCTGGAGTTGCCGCGTGGCCTGTTTGCTCACCAAGACACCCATGGTCACGACCGTGCATGGTCGGCAGCCCACCCATGGTTCTCGAAGATGGTTTTGGGCGTTTGGGGCCAGGGCCATTGCCGTGTGCGAGGCTGTGCGAGATCAGTTGGTAGACGTTCTAGGTGTGCCGGCAGACCAGGTCGTGGTGATTCGAAACGGCATTGACCCCGCTGCCTTCCCAGTGAACGAGGTGAGGCTGAAGCGCCAGGCCGGAAGGCCGCGGATTGCGATCGTCGGGAGGCTCACAGGCCCCAAAGGCGAGTTGTGCCACCGGCTGTTGTCAGATGTGCTGGATCTCAGCGCGGTTGATGTGCGCGTTGTAACAGGTAGTGCGTTACCCCCTGCGTTTAAGAACTTCTCAGATCGGGTTGCTTTTGTAGAAGATCAATCTGCGGTGGCCGAGGAGATTGCCCAGGCGGATCTGGTCATTGGTGCCGGGCGCGTGGCGGTGGAGGCGCTCTTCACCGGTACGCCCGTCTTTGCGGTGGGGGAGACGCGCCACATTGGCCTGGTGAGCATCGAGAAACTTGAGGCCGCAATGGCCAGCAACTTTGGTGATGTGGGTGGTCATGAGCTCGCTATGGATTTCCAGCAGATCAAGCAGGAACTCTCATCACTCTTGAGCGGGCCCGACGCCTTGCCACCAGTATCCACTGAGTTGCGCGGCCGAGTTCTTAAGGCCTACGGCCTGGAATCCGTGGCCACAAGAGTTGAGGAAGTTTATCAAGACGCGGTGGTGGAGACGCTGCGCAGAGAAATACCCATCCTGATGTATCACCGCCTGGTGGAGCACCCCTCTGAGCAGGGGGTACACGGTACCTGGACTACAGTGCAGATGTTCGAGAAGCACCTGCGCCTGATTCAACGCATGGGCTTTGAGACTTTGACCTTTAAAGACTTTCAAGACAAGGGCTTTATGCATCGCTTTAGCCCTGGCCGAAAGTATTTGATGATCACCGCAGACGACGGCTATCAAGACAACCTCACTCGCATGCTGCCGTTGCTCAAGAAGTACAACATGAAGGCTACGGTCTACGTGGTGAGTGGTGAGACCCACAACCGATGGGATGTTGAGCACCCCACCGACCCAGATGTTCGGGTGCCGCTGCTCTCGGCCGACGAGATTCGGGCCTTGGATGCCTCTGGCCATGTGGAGATCGGCGGCCATACCCTCTCCCATGCGAAGCTGGATGAACTGGATGCAAAATCCCAGGCCAAAGAGATTCGCGAGAACAAACGCGCTCTGGAGGGCATCCTGGGCCACCCGATGCTGTCCTTCGCTTACCCCTTTGGGTACTTGAATGCGAGCGCGAAAACCCAGGCTCAGGAGGCGGGGTACGCCTACGCCGTGGCCACAGACAGCGGCCCACGCGCCATGCATCAAGACCGTTTTCAGATCCGCCGAATCGCGGTGTTCCCCAGAACCGATGTGTTTGGCCTTTGGCGCAAGATTCGGGGCGACTATGTCTTTCGCCGCTGAGCGAAGCCTGCGGGTGTTGGAGGTGCATGCGTCTGCTGGCGTGACCCCATCGGAGTTATTGGAGATTTGCGATGCTGCGCCGACCGGTGAACCCATTTATACCGGCCGCAACACCATTTGGGCACTTGACTGGCATGGCAAGTCCTTGGCCGTAAAAGCCTTTGGAATTCCCTGGGGCATACGGCAGTGGATCTATGGTGGCTTTCGCGCCTCCAAGGCGAAACGCTCCTTCGAGAACGCAAGTGCACTGATTGCACTCGGGCTTCATACCCCGAGGCCGCTGGGTTATCTGGAGTATGGAAGCCGAGCGCGTTTGCAAAAGAGCTTTTACGTGTCCGAATACCTCCCGAGTTCATCCGGTGTATTTCCGCTTCGTGATGTTCTGCTCGATGCGAATCGTTTGGATCGTGAAGGCGTTTTGACCGCCTTTGGGCGATACACCTGCCAACTTCACGACCTTGGCGTTTTGCATCGTGATTACTCCCCAGGAAATATTCTTGTGACGCCCCCGGGCAGTCAGGAGCGGACTGCGCGAGACAACGAATCACTGTCTCTGCCGGTGCTTGAGATGCGTTCATCGACTTCACCAGCCTATCGATTCGAATTAGTAGACCTTAACCGCATTTCTTTTGGCACCTGGTCGCCTCAACAACGTATGCACAATCTGCGGTTCTTATGGGCGGGCGATGACGATTTACGAATCGTGGTGAGCGGTTATGCGGAGGTGTTCGAGCAGCCCATGCATACGCTTTTGCAGGCTGCACGGCGTGCATCTCAAGGGCACAAGGCCAAGGCCACTCGGGAAGAACGACTGAAGAACTCCCTTCGGGCCTGGCTTGGCAAGGGCAGTCCTGCTGGGGGCTCCACATGATCTCGGTGGTGATGATTGTGCGAGATGGCGCAGCCACCCTCGAGAAGGCGCTTAAGAGCCTTCCTCGGTTTGATGACGTGGTGGTCTATGACAATGGCTCCACAGATGGCTCGCAGGAGATCGCCAAGCGCTTCGCGAATGTAAGGTTGTTTGACGGGTACTTTGACGGGTTTGGGCTCACAAAGAACCGGGCCGCTGCGCTAGCTCTGCATGATTGGGTGCTGATACTAGATTCCGATGAGGCCTTGGAGCCGGCGTTGGTCGATGCATTGTTGTCATCGCGCCTGGATGACAACGCGGTATATCTCCTGAACTTCAAAGCGTTTTACCGAGACCAGCAAGTGAGGTATTGCGGCTGGAACAATCAGAAAATTCGCCGCCTCTACAACCGGCGGGTCACGGGGTTTCCCCCGGCGCATGTGCACGAGAACATTCAGGTCGACGGCTTGATCGTGCAGGAGTTCGTTGGGGGGAGTGTGTTGCACTTCAGCTACCTGTCGATGTCCGACTTCATCGTGAAGGTAGACCGTTACTCCACTCTCTACGCCGAGAGCAACAAGGGAACAAAGACATCCAGTCCCACCAAAGCGGTGTTCAGCGGCGTCTACTCTTTTTTCAGAACGTATGTAATGAAGCGGGGGTTTCTCGATGGCCATGTGGGCCTCTTGATTGCCTTTTCGCATATGGCCACAAACTTTTACAAGTACATGAAGTTGTACGAAGCCAATCGGGATTCACGCCTTGGCCGAAAGTGATGTCTCACACGTGCTCGTCACCCGGCACGACAAGATCGGTGACTTTGTTCTGGCGCTTCCACTGTGCTGGGCCATCAAGCAGGTATCTCCAGAAACAAAACTAACTGTCTTGGTTGCTCGAGTGAATTGGGAATTTGCCCGTCAGATTCCTTTCATCGATGAAGTGCTGCTCTATGAACCAGGTTGGCGAGGCTTTGTTCAAACGCTCCATCGTCTCAAGCGTGCAAGAGTCCTCGCGAGTATTAGTTGTTTTATCGATATCCGCCTGGGTTTTCTGCTCTGGTGGGCTGGCATTCCAAGCAGGATTGGTCCCGCAACGAAGTTTGCCCAGATTTTCTTCAATGATCGGGTTGTTCAACGGCGCAGTCGCGTAGAAAAGCCGGAGTGGTCCTACAACTTGGAATTGGGTAAGCAATTGTTTCCAGACCTGCCGCAGGTCTTCCGAAGACCGTTGTTGGTCCCGCCAACGGCAGTGCTTGATGACACGCCGGTGGCGGAAATTTTGCGTGCCTGTGGTGGGCGGAAGATTGTTGTGTTCCACCCGGGTTTTGGGGGCAGCAGTGATGGGAACTTGGCTCTGTCGGATTACATTCGGCTTGCGCGCCTCGCCTCAGAGGCTCCCGGTGTGCACGTGGTGTTCACCTTTGGGCCGGACGACTTGGCTGCATACGATCAGGTAAGGGCGAGTCTAGATTTTGAGGCGGACCTGGTTCAAAGCCTGCCCAGCCTTTGGGCTTTTTGCGCATTCCTGCAGGCCTGCACCTTGTTTGTGAGCACCTCGACAGGCCCCATGCATCTCGCCGGTTCTGTGAACATCCAGACACTCTCTTTCTTTGGAGCCTCGGTATTCGCAAGCAGCAGGCGCTGGGAGCCTCTGAACGATCGAGAGCGGCAATCGAACTTCATGCTCTCCGGCCCTCTCTCAGCAGAGGTGTTGGAGAGCATCGTCCTGGCGATGAGGAAGACGTTGACATGACTTTGCTGAGTTCTCATCGATCGTTTGAGTGGGACGAGCACTCAGATCAGCCCAAGATCATTCTCGACAAGGCCTTCAAGCGACGAATGCGGGCACAGCATTGGCCCGATCTCCTCAAGATGTTTGCGACGGCAGGCGTGGTTCTCCCGAGCGCCATGATTGCCATGGGGCTGAAATCACTGCTCAGGCCGCAGAGTCCTCGGCCAAGGCAAGCCCCAGCCAACTTTTTTGGCATGGGTGTGAGCCTTGAGCGTGGCGATATTCAGTACGATTTGGTGGCCGAGTTGGGTGTGACCGAGGTCTTGGTGCGACTGCCGTTCTGGAAGCTCGAGGACTTGTCCCACTACCTGCGATTCATTGAAGGTTGGCATCGCAGGGGCTGCAATGTCATGGTGAACCTGCTGCAGGATCCCCGAACTATTAGTGACACAACGAACTTGGAGCGCCAAGCGCGCGTGGCTCTCTCGGCACTTCAGGGCCTGATCTCTAAGGCTCAGGTCGGCAATGCCATCAATCGAGCCAAGTGGGGTTTCTACAGCGTGTCGGAGTACTTGGACTTCCTTGAGGTCTTCCAGGCTGCGCGAGACACTTACGCGGCAGATATCAAACTCTGCGGCCCGGCTGTCATCGACTTCGAATATCACCATACCGCCAGAGCCCTGTTCAACACCCGAACCATTCAGTTCGATCAAGTATCTGCTCTGCTCTACGTAGACCGATGCGGGCATCCGATGAACCCACAACTTGGTGTCTTCAATGCCACTCGAAAAATTCAACTGCTCTCTGCGCTGACCTCTATGAGTTCCAAGGTGGCGAACCCACAGTTGCTTGTTACAGAGGTGAATTGGCCGATCAAGGGAACGGCCCCCTACGCCCCCACCAGCGAAACTGAGTGCGTCTCAGAGGAGGAGTATGAGGATTACATGGTGGCCTATTACCAGATGGCGTTTGCGACCCAGATGGTGGAAACCGTCTACTGGCATCAGTTGATTGCGCCCGGTTATGGCCTGGTGGACAACAGAGATGGGCGATTGCGAAGGCGAGAGGCTTTTGGTCGATACCAACGAATGGTGCAAGAGACCTTAAGGGATCGCTCAGAGCCTACTGGGGAGGTTTGAGCACTGAAACCTTGTGTTGCTCTTTCGTCCATTTCCCCTGGGGTTTGTCGATGTACTGAAAGAATTCGTTGGTGAAGTTGCCCTGGTTCACGGTGGTCAGATAGTAGGTGGTTGGCACATTGTCCGAACCCAAGACCTCGTTGAACACACCGGGGCCCGTCAGGTTGTAGACGTTCTCAGATGAGCGCTCGCGTATGTTTTGAACGACTCTGTCAATCACTCGCTGCAGCCTTGGATTGTTCGGCGCACTGGCAATGAAGTAATTGCTGATCTCGCCAGTCTTGATACGAAGGTAAAGTTCGGTGGCCTCTGGTGGGATGCTCCAATGAAGTGGCCAAACCAGGTGCGCGTCGATGTCCATGTACACCCCACCATACTTCTGCAACACCAATAGTCTCCAGAGGTCTGCCTGGGCTGCGCCGATCTGCAGTTGCAGATAAGTCTTTAGAATCTCTGGCGGGAAATGCTCCCGAATGAAGGTCTCCCGCTCGTCGGTGACCATAAACCGATGCTCATGATGGGGCGCCATCAGCCGATTGAACAGGTAGTTTAGGTAAACCGGCAGTGTGACCCGATTGGTGAAGTTCGTTTGCCAGATGGTGAGGGGAATGGCGGACGCCCCTTTTTTGGTAGCGATGAGAGAACTGCAACGCCCCGGAAGCAAAAATCGTACCTCTGGCCTCAAAAAATAGACGACATAGCAACCAATCTTGGTACCGTTGGCGGCTAACTTAATGATCTGCCGAGAAACACGTTTGACCGGATGAATAAGACCGCTCCCTCGTTGCTTTTGAGCCTATTCTGAGCCGGTAGTTTAAACTCTTCGAGTCGTGAGCCCTTGCCTTAGAGCGCTCACTCATTTGTGAACCTATCGTTTGCTACTCTCAATAAATCTTGAGAGCAGTCCAGCCTGTCTTCTTATGCAACTACATCTCGAAAACCGACTCTTGCGCATACTGATATTTCTGCTTCCGGTTCTCATGGGGGTTCTAGCTGGCGCCGCAAGTGGGATCTTTATTTTTGTTTTCTTGATCTCCGTTTACACGCTCAGCCGAGACGGTAACGTGGGTTGGCGGTGCCTGTCCCCTCTCGACCAGATGACCATGCTTTCGCTTTTGGTTTTTGTTCTTATCGTGTTGCTTGGCTACATGAATACAGCAGATACCCAGCAATATTGGTCACGCTTTGAACGTGTGTCCCGAGCCCTTGGCTGCGTCGTTGTTTTTCTCTATCTCATCCGCCATGACCATAAATTGATTCCACTTTTTGAGAAGGGCGTGTTGGTTGGTTCTTTGCTGGTGTTTCTAGCCGCGATAGAGCAAGTTGGCGCACTCGGGCGAGCGGAAGGTGCCTACAACGCCATTCTGTTTGGGGACTTTTCCGCCTATCTCGCATGTGCTGCAGCGACTGCAGCCTATGCGAACCGGGGTCAGCCAATCTATTTGGCTGCATTCCTTACCGCAGTATTGCTCAGCGGATATGCCTCAATACTCTCTGGAACCCGTGGAAGCTGGATTAGCCTCTACCTTGGCTTGTCTTTTGTCTTGCTTGTCTCGGTGTTTTCGCAGCGCCGCCGATTTGGCGTTGTCGGGAAGACGGCTCTCGCATTGTTGGCGCTCGCATTGTTCACTTGGGTCTTGAGCCTTCACCCTTTGATTATGTCAAGAATGTCGGAGGCAACACAAACCTTCCTGCAGTTCTTATCCGGAGGAGATCCGAATACGTCGGTTGGGTATCGCCTGCAGATGTGGGGCGCAGCTTACGATATGTGGATTGCGAACCCATTGTTGGGCTCCGGGTTGGGAGACTACTCGCATGA
>Ga0194133_10006277_pt1 | contig 14720 bp, 20 predicted proteins | sample TA2KigOf40mmetaG_FD_155448 | JGI IMG/M metagenome (GOLD analysis project Ga0194133, IMG submission 155448) | Freshwater microbial communities from Lake Tanganyika, Tanzania - TA2015055 Kigoma Offshore 40m | ecosystem: Environmental > Aquatic > Freshwater > Lake | place: Tanzania: Lake...
ACATTAAATAATGAAATAAAATTATGAAATTGCAGTGCAAAACTCTTGCCTCGTCAAATTGGCTTCCAGTAATTGTTAACTCGTGCTCATACGAGTCTAGAATTTTCTTGTAGCTGTCCCTTTCCTGTGAAAGTTTGGAAGTTACATCTCAGAAAAATATTTTTTTGAAAGATGGATTTAAACCTGAACAACTAAGGCCAACTTTCGGCCCAATTTTTTTACGTTTTCTGCCTCTTTTCCCTTAAGCAGCTTCTCTGATAATATTGCATCATTCAAAGAATTTAGTTTCTCATCTCTTTCTCGAATTTTTGCTGCCTCATCTTTCAGCCTTGGAAAATACCCGTCATATTGATTATATTTGCTTAATCGAAAAAGGGTAAGAAATTTGAGTAAACTTACTTAAGCTTTGTTTCATTTAGTTCGTGCAACTGGACTATGTGGGCTTTTTGAATAGAGTTCAGCTTTTGAACGAAAAGATCGACATTGACAGGGAAAGATCCAAGGTTTTCTTGCTCCTTTTTCAAAATGGTTAGGTATTTAAATGTGTACTTTCTGAGGATTAAAAAAAGTTTTTCGAAGGTCTTACCTCGTTGGAAAGTAAAATTTGGGCTGCCGTTTGCCACTGACTCAGTTGATGTTGATTAACAGCAAGATTAAGGATTGCTTTGTCACCAAGCGACACCTTTTCCTCGGCTTTAGTAAGAGCATCTTCAGTTGATTTCAACTGTAGAAATTTTGGCAATTTTAGACTGTTAGATCGATTCAACAGAATTTGTAAAATATATTGGATCTAAACAGTTTACATCTCGAGGCTTAGATAAAATTGTTTAACAATCGAGATCACAAATAATTTGTTAAGAATTTCGGCTACCTTTTGTTCCAGAAGGTTGGTATTGTCTGCTGTCTGAACAAGAAGCGTATTTTGTCTCCGCAGAGATTCAATCTCATCCTCCAACTTTGAAAATTTAAGTAGCTGATCTATTTTTTCCATTCGTTGAGTCTCGTTGCCTGTCTTAAGTAACAGCTCCTCTCTCTTCAATTATTGAAGCCTTAGAATTTTTTTTAAAAGTTTAGATGGCTTAAGGTTAGTTACCGTCTGCTGAAGTTGTAATTCTAGGCATTGTTTTTCAGAAAAAAGCTTCCCAATTTGGCTACGCTCCTCTGAGTGACACAGGGCCTGGCAAAAAATGTTCTTTAAAATAATCCATTCTTTAAATTTCCAGTTGGAAAAATATTTTTCTAAAAACCTGTTGGTCAGCTAGTTTAATCCGATCACTCAATTCTTCAATTTTAGACTGGGCAATTGAGAGCTGAGAATTGAGTGAAGCAAATCGCTCCTCCTCTTTTGCCTGTTGAAAAATGAGCAGGCACCTAGTCATATTTTTGAAACATAAAATGCAAAAATCAAAACCTATACCTTCATCACTCCAAGCTCATGTTTCAACTTTGCATTTTCACAATTTGCTTCGTTGTTTTCCAATATAAGTTCAGAAACCCTTTAAAACGACAAGAAAAAACATGTGCTTTCCTGAGTATCATAAATTTAGTTTGTGATAGTGAAACGAATAATACCTTTTTTCCAACTCCTGATGCCTCTTGTTTTCGTTAAGCTTTTCATGTCTTTCCACGTCTTGTGATGCTTTAAATTTTTTCTTCAAAACTTCCAGTTGACTCTCTGCATTATCTTTTGATGATCTAAGGGTAGCAAGTTCTCTTCGATACTGTATGAGCTTCGATTCGAAATAGTGATTTTCTGTCCTTTACAAAAAAAAGTAACACAAATATTTTCTTTTTGTTTTTCGTTTTTGTTGAGAGAAAAATATCTTACTTTAAATTCATTTGTAAATCCTCAACAAGCTTTTGAAGCTTCAGGCTAGATGCTTTAGTCTCTGCCACTTCAGCTTCTTTGAGGTATAGTTTTGACCTTGTAGCCTCTAACTCGGACTTGAGACCTTCAACCTCTTCCTGAAAAAATAACTAGATACTAAAGAAATGCTTTTTTATTCATTGTCGAAATTTCAATAACAAGAAGCTCTCCTTCAAAAAACACCTTGACGACAAATGCAAAAAAAATATTTAGAATTGATAATTACATTTTTGAAGAAGCGCTTTGCTGGTGAAGGCCCCAGAGCTGATGTCTCAAGAACCTCGATGTCTCTTCGACTACTCAAAAAGCGAGATGATAATCCCGTAGATGATTGAGAAAGCGATCTCTTCAGCGTTCGAGTTAACTAAAATATAGTTTGAAAATTGAAATATTTCAATGTGAATATAAGTTGCTCTTCTTCTTTTCAAATCAAAATATTCAAATTACATGATCATCTACAGTGGGTGACTTGAAAACATCTGAGTCTTCAAAACGAAGCCTTTGCTGGATTGGATCAGACGTGAAGCTTGTCCGATTTGATGATGAAATAGACTAGAAGGGCAAGTTTTTAGATCGGAGATTTTCTTATTTTCATAGATACGATAACTAGATTAACTTACCCTTAGCCTCGACTGATAATTTTTAAAAACTTGAATAACCTCAGTGGGTTCATCGGAAGGGGAAAACATTTTGTAAGTTGTAACACAACAGGCTAAATAGTACCAAAAATTGAAATCTTATTGAATTAGAAACAAAAATTGATAAAATTTTCAAATGTTACGTTTTAGCAACTTCAAAATAAATCAAACGTTACAAAGTTTCCTACGAATAAATTATCGTTTAATATCCAAAGTTTTGTTATGAGCTCCTGAGTCTTGATACCTGTGCTTTGCAGTTTATACAAAGAAGTGTAAACAAATAAAATTGAGATTTAAGAACTTTGTTAAAATGAAGCTATTTGGTAGGTTATTGATTAGGTTTCGGCCAGGATTTATTCCACCCACTCCATTAGACTCAAAAATAGGAAAGTATACGAAGGACTATGCCAATTTGCCAGAAAGGTACGTGTTCAGAAAAAGTAGAAAGCTAGTTTATATATCTGAAGATCACCCGGCCTACAAACCGATGATAAAGTTCATCACGCCAACCCAACATTTTATAGAAAGGCCTTGGACCTCACAGGTACCGTATGCTGGCTGACCTGTGAGATTGTCTTAAAATTTTATTTTCTCTCAGTATTGGAACAAAGCAAAGCCTGGTCAAAAAGCCCACGGGTTGAAGGTTGAACCTATAAAAGAGGAGGTAATCAAATTTGATAGAAGAAAAACGATTGAAGTCATAATTTTATTTAATGCCTTAGGACTGGATGTGGTTTAGGGGTGACAGAGTTGAAGTCATCAAAGGAGACGACAAAGGGAAACAAGTAAAATTCGATCGCTTGTTTGTTTTTCTCACGATTAAGTTTAAAATTCATCGCAAAATTATAGGGTATAATAAAATATATCGTTCAAGAACGCAACTGGGTTTGTGTAGAAGGTCTAAATCTTGATTATGAAATAAGGTATGAATTTTTTTTTCTGTTGACAAAGTTGTTGATGGCACCTCACTTTCTCCGCATTTTGATCTCTTCATTAAGATTTTCCATTGCTTGTATTTCCTAAGCAGAAAAATAGTAATATTTTGCAAGTTCAGATTGTCACATTTCAGCCAAACAGTGAAATAATATCATTTCAGTGGAGAAGATGGAGAGTTCCCTGGAATTATGGCGGCAACCGAAAAACCTTTATTGGTAACTTCTGAGATCAAATTAGTGGATCCCTCAGATGAGCAGGTTTTAAAAAAAAGCTTTCTTTAACTTTATTTAATACCTTTTGACCCTGAATGTGATAGTAAATCTTCTCAGAAAACATGAAAACCTTATTCCGCTATGTATTTCAGGCAGCAGACTTTGAATGGCGTTTTAATGAGAACGGTGAGAGGGTCCGAGTTTCCGTTCGAACAGGTTATCAGCTTCCAGTACCCATGGTGTCACTTGAAACAGTTGATTTCAAGGTATATAAATACTTTAAAAGTTTGCCTAAAGACAGCAAATTTTGAGACTAGAAAATCTAACCTGGTTTCATTCCAATCGATCTCCTTAAAACTGTTGTACATTACGTGTTTTATCTGTGAAATTTATGAACAAAAAGTCAATCTTTATTTCAAATAGATAAGTACTTTATTTTTTTGTAATTAACAGGTCAAAGAAGGTTACGTTGAAAACAAGGCAAAAGACACACTTGCAAAAGATGTTGAAGAAATTACCTTCGTGCCAAAGTTGCGAACTTTTGATATGGACATTATGGATGCAATGGGTATTGTTGAGACAAGAAAGCCTTGTAAAACTTATTGGTATTAAAGCTAAATAAAAAACGAAAATTTGTTTCTTCTTTCCCAAAATTACACCTCGCAAATTTAAGGTAGAAATAAACTGAGAAGGATTCTTAGTCGTAAAATTTCGACCTCAACAAAGGTTAAGAAATGTATACAAACTTTACAAAGTTATAGCTCCAAACTTGGGAAATGTTTTAACTTTACCAAGGTATTCTGATTTAAACAATTCAGTTGCAAATAAAATTGACAAAGAAACCCTTTTTTCATCTAGGACTGTTGACGTGTGTAAAATGAAAATTGCCTTTATTACAAATGGGGGTCACCGAAACAACTATATCTAAAAGAAAACCTTTTTAAATTTTTTATGACAGAATTTTTTGCGAAGTGAATCTTAGGATAAGGTTACTAAATTTATCTAACGCACTAATAGCAAAAGCTGAAAATCTCTCAATGAAAAGGTGGCGCCAGTAATCGACAAACAAACAATTTGTCACATAACAAATTTTGAGTTTTCGACTGGAGGATTCAATGTATAATAAAATATAATATTTATAATAAAAGGTTTTACAGAAATTCTAAATTAATAACAAAAATGTTTCCATTAAAATCTTGTGCCTGCGGTGTGCCTAATTGTTGATTATCATTAATTCAAATTTGTGCTTAAACTTTAAAACCTTTCTGGTTCAAAATGTCTGATTTAAAAAGTGATGGAGCAAATTCTTCAGCCTCTCAGGTCTCAACAGATGTTCAATCCCCAGAAACGTTAGATTGTGCTGTATGTCTTCAAAGCTGCGTTCATCCTGTTCAGCTTGAGTGTGGTCATATTTTCTGCTTTCTTTGCGTCAAAGGTGTATCTCTTAAGAGTAAACGTTGTCCAATGTGTAGAAGGGACTTTCCAATAGATTATTTAGAACATCCAGCTCTTGTCCAAGGTAAAGATAGAAATTGTTACAAACCATCGAGATTATTCTAATTTTTTTTATTACTTCAGGACCTCTCGACATCGCACTAATATCTGAAGAGACAAATTGCTTACAAGATGACTCTAATTTGCTCCAAACAGTTGACTCAAGGTATGACAATCTAAGTGTCTAAAAATAATTTCTTCTTCCTCGGCATTCATCAAAATTGAACTCAATATTTTTTATTTAGATGGTTTTATGAGGGAAGAAATGGCTGGTGGGAATACGACATTAGAACAAGTAAGTAATCGTCATCTAAATGAAAAAGTCAAATGAGTATCTAGCAATTTATGCAGGCAATTCTGACACGATAAAAATTTACTGAGTAAAACTTCCTCACTTTTGAGATAGGTTTATGGGTTGAGTTAGCCTAACGGTGATTTTGTAAATTCTCAGCATTTAATTTTAAAAATCAAGTTATAAGAAATGTTTGTAGGGCAAGAACTGGAAACGTCATTCAAAAAAGGTGATTCTACTTCTGAGCTTTTAATTGCCGGACTCATGTACACCATCGACTTTCAGAACATGGTGCAGGTAGTCTTCCTGTTTCTAACATTTTGTTTTGAAAGTCCAGAGATTAATGAAATATTGTTTCAGTACCGCCGAAACGACCCTAACCGACGGCGCAGAATCAAACGAGATCAAATGTCAAACATTACTAATTGGAAGGGCGTAGCAGGCTTAAGGTTACCAACCACAGCAGGTAATCGCTGGTCAAAACTTAACCTCTTACGAAGTTTGAACTAAAATTTTCGTTAAGCCACAGATGATGCAGATTCAAATACAACAGCAGACCAACTAGTTGAGGATCTTGAATCACTGTCTCTAGATGGGCCAGCTCAAAGATCAGCCCCAGAGTAAGTCAGGCGAAGAAAAAAAATCTTTGCATTTATTTGAATGTTTCATTCAGAAGCAGGTCAAATCAAAACTTTCCATGCCCTACCAACCTCTGATGGAAATAATCCATTTTGCAAAATATGCTATGTGTTGACTCTTAAGAGTTTAGGTTATTGGAATTTTCCCTCGATTTTTCATTCTGGTTGAAATGACATGTTAATCACTTCCCATGTGTTTAAAGTTAATTAGCTAAAATAAATATAATTAAAGTCAAATACAATTGAAGTGCCAGTTTACTCTTCGAAATGATTAAAATTATAACATTATTTTCAATGCCAACTCAGTCAAGCGAGGTAAAATTGTATTGTAGAGCCAGTGTGTTTAGGAGCTACCATCTCATGTTAAAATCTTTCAATCATCTTCATAGTCTCCTCCTTGTCCATAGTACATGTCATTTGGCTGAAGGTCAGATTGCTCCACAATTTCTGCCTCTTTGGCCAATTCTTTTCCTTCTATGAAAATGTCTCGAAATTCGCAGCCGGTGTCGGACTGAAGGATACAGAAGATTATTAGCTGCTATGCAAGCAGACCTCGACTTTCTTATTGATTTTTATTAAAATAAATTTATCAAAGAAGAGGGTTCACCTTTTCAAATTTTGCAATAAAGTGCCGATATACTGGAGGATCTGTGGAAAAGTCTAGCGCAGACCACTCCATATTTCGGAACTCGTCATGGGTTTCCAACTCAGTCTGAAAAAACACGAGGCCACGTTGAAAGGCTATTACAGAAAATGTCATTTTCGACTCACTTGTATTGCAATTAGATGATTACAAATGATGTCTTCGCCGTCCTCATCCTAGAAATAAAGAAATGAATTCGTGTTAATCTTTCATGTTTGAGGTCTGAATGACGTACCTTAGAAGGCCGAGTGGCAACAATCCTTGCTCCATATACATCATCGTCGTAGACAATCCTTAATTCGACTTCACCGAGAGCTAAAATTTCTGGATCTCCACTTGGGTGTTTTCGTTGCTCAAACAAAGAACTAAAAAGGATTAGGGTGGGATCATTTAATTTTTAACGGTTGTTTGTTTACAATATTACCATGGTGCCTCAAACATTCTACTTTGATCGTCCTCATCGTCTACGTCGTCGTAGTCGTCGCCAACCTTGAAGAAATAATTGTCTTTGAAATTCATGCAAAAATTGTAAGTTTTGTTAGATTGACCCAACGTCAGGTTGGTCTCATTCCCCTATAAAGAACCCTGCCTGGTCTACTTCAAGCAATTTAAAACATGTAAAAAATTTAGCTTTCTGTGGCCCCTGAATGAGAACAGAAACATTTGCTTTGCGACAAGTATTTATTTTTACTTCAACTTAACTAAAATATACTTAACAAAATTTAACGAAACTTCTAAATTTTGTAAACCAGGATTAAACAATATTTGGTCGCGAAACATAGCATGGTTCTGTCTCAAGAAGCTATCGTTTAGATCTTTTAAATTGTTTGTGCATCATCAACCTCTTCGTCATCTTCCTCCTCCTCCTCCTCTTCGCCCTCTCCTTCGCTCTCGTCCTCTTCATTGTCTTCCTCTTCCTCGTCGTCTTTTATTTCCTTCACAGCGTGCGTTTTTCCTATTTTCTCGAGCTGAACAATGATCGATTTGCAGCCTTCTTTTCCGAATTGGTTTCCATTCAAGTTGACCATCTCAATGTTAGGTTTGTTGGCTATTGCATCAACGATTGACTGTCCACCGGGAAGCCTGGAAAGTTGATAAAAGAATTTAAATTATCCAGACCAGGATGAGTGAAGAAATAGATCTTTGTACCTAATTTCATTCGACTCAAAATTCAGCTCTTTTAGTCCAAAATGTCCTGATTGTAAACCTTCGGCGATCACTTTAGCACCCTTTGTTTTGAGCAAACAGTCTCCAAGGTTGAGAACTTCCAACTTCTGGAGATTGGGCAGGGCTTTAGCAAGAGCTTGAGCTCCTTTCTCAGTGAAAGTGTTGTCGTTCATGTTCAGAATTCTCAAGTTCTTATTGCTTGAGAATGCATCCGCTAGGGCAGCAATTCCCTGGTGATATATTCCATTTTGGGGCATTACTACTTCTTCTAAGCTACCCATGACCTTGAAAATTTCTGCAAGAGCGGTTGCACCATCGTTTTCCTGTCTTGACCGCCCCAACACAAACACCTTAAACAAACAAAGAACAGTCGCATTGTGAACTCATTCTCAAGTAAAAACACACCTTTAGGGCAAGTTTATTTCCAGAATTCTCGTAGCATTCCATTAGGGTCTTTGCAAGTAACTTTCCTCCCGTAATACCACAACCCGTATTATTGAGTCTCAATTCTTGCAATGTGAAGCACGAGGGAGATTTGAGTAACTCAGCAATCCCATCCATTCCTATCGGACCGAATGCATTGTCACTGAGATCTAGCTCAACAAGCTGAGCGTTAGCCATAAGAATACCGTTGCTCTAAAGTAAGGTAAAAAAATCTATAATTTAAAAATAAAGCTGAGAACTGATGAAAAAATAAAATTCACTGTTCGTGATTGTAAACATAAATTGAAAACTATCTGTATGATTTCCAAACCGTTCAATAATTACCAAATGTTTTAGGGCAGGCGGAATTTCGGTTTTTGACCGACCAGTGAACATGTCTTTCCAATGCGCCCTCTTAAACTCTGGATGAGTTTTGAGAGAATTCCCTATCACTTCAGCAGCATTTATGCCTATTGTGTTGCCAGATAGCGTGAGAGTTTTCATATCTTGATGTGCCTTAATGAGTTCAGCAACAGCGAGTGCCTCCTGGGCACTATCCAACTTGAGACTTTGATTTTCGAAGCTCAACTCATCCTGATTTAAGAAAACATTGAATACTCAGCATAGATAAATGATTATGAATTATTACACCCACAGGGTTTGATGTGCATGTTACTTTTACTTCAGCCGATGATGTAGCAGAAATAGTTGGGGGAGTTAAGTCTTTGGCGGCCTTGGGTGCTTGACAGCAAAGGCATTTTAGTTCCGAAGCCTCATTATTTGTGCAACAGTCGGGACACTCCCACGAGCCTGGGGTGGGTTTAAATTTGTCAAGATTCACTAGATCATTGACCTCATCTTTCAATCCTAGGCACTTGTCAACCTGGATTAGTAAATAGTTTGGTAAAATCAAAAAAGTAAAAAGTTGAATTTAACGTACAACTTCTACTTTATTCGTTGCTGGCTTCTTCCTCAATTCTTCCTGACAATCCCGAAATACTTTCTTGAATTGCTCCAAGGTCTCCTCAAGCTTAAACTTTACAGCAAGGTGCTCCAATTTCAGAGTTTCGTCAGCAAAGTCCATTGCATAATAACATACAGCGGTATTGGACCTGTTTACCAATTTATGTATGAGGCTCAATCAAAACAATTTAAACAAATAAACTGTATTACGTTAACATTGGCTTAAGCTCCATGTCCTTTGTGATCATGTGATTAACAGCAATCTTGTGAACTTGCTCTCTGCGAAGCAAAACGCGAAAAGTCAGGTTCTTGGGGTGTTTCAGTACCTTTACATTTCCAAGTCCACGCTCTTTCCAGTCTTTTGTGTCAGGATCATATCTAAATTCCTCGAGAGAATTAATAAAATTTGCAAAAATATATACATCAAACACTTGCCTATATATTTTTCCTCTCGAATTAAACAATTCAGTCTCGTCCTCCTCTCCTGTTTTGACTTGAACTAACTCGGGTAATGGAACAATCGGTTCAAAGTGGGGATCATGGTCATTTTCAACTTCCTCATTGCATCCATCATCATCATTCTGCCCGTTTTAAAAATTATGATATTCAGATTTTGGGTCTTAAACTGATTGCATGTTGTACCTGCTGCGGCTTTGAGGAGGAAAAAACTGGGGCCCCCGACCCGAAAAATGAAAAGGTAGTAGGCTGAGAATTACCGAAACCGAATCCTTTACTCGAAGTTGCCTTGCAAAATACAAAAATTTACTGTTTCAATACCCTATTTGATTTTTGAAACCTTTATTACCAAGTCTGCAAATGAATTCAAGTTCTTGGACGCTGAAAGGTCCACTCCTGACTCTCCCTCATCACGTTTGACGTCTTGGGACTTGGAAGTCGAGCCCCCAAAAGAAAATGAGGAAAAGACGGAAGGTTTTGGTTCTTGAGATGGAGCAACTAGAGGGCTTGCAAAAATTCCGGGCCCAGAGGTCGTTGTTGATCCAAAAGAAAAACCACCAGACAAATCTATAAGTTCATAACAAAATGAAACTTCCATTTTTTTCTATCCTGCTACTCCAGTACTTGATTTGACTCCGAATACTCCTTTTGATGTCTCAGCTGACTTAGATTCGAAGGGGGTTGAAGAGGCCAAGGTATTATTTCCAAATATTGGTGTATTTGTAGCAGTTGACTCTACTTTTCCTCCAAACATTGAGACTCCAGGAGAAACGTTTGTTGGCTTTCCTCCGAAGATAGATCCAGACGACGAGGTGCCTATAGAGGTGCGAATATGAAAAACTTGATTTGAAAAAGCAATCAATGAGTTTACCTCCAAATTTAAAGCCTTGCTGAGAGGGCTCAGTGGCTGCTGTGGATGATGCAGGTATACCAAACTTGAATCCTGAGCTTGGTGATGTTCCGCTCGACAGGCTAAATTTTCCAGGGGTTCCTTCGCTGGCAAAATTCGTTCTATTCTTTGCCTTGTGATATATCATAATATGAGTTAGTAAGTTAATTATGGTAAATTTGCAAAATTTATTTCCACTAGATCATCTGGAAAGCACATCTAGTCACCTCGTTTTCATGCCCAGGCTTTGGTGTAAAGCAAGAAGGGCAACACGTTACATTGGCTTCGTTCCTACACCAACAACCTCCACATTCCCAGGAGCCTGCTTTTGGTTTAAACTTATCCAAAGAACTGATATCCTTTTGGTTCTGTTAAAAAGCACAGGCTAAGTCAACTGAAATAAAAATTGCTCTTTAAAATTTTCTAACCGTCGGCATTTCTTTTGTAGAGTTTTCTATAGATTTTGTATCTTTAAGAGCATCTTGACACTCCTTGAAAACTTTTTTGAATTCAATCATGGTTTCTTCTAGCTTCACTCTCACTGCAAGTTGCTCTAATTTGAGAGACTCCTCAGAAAAGTCCATGGCATGATAACATACGGCATTCGGAGAGCTGTCGGTTAAAGGACTCGTTTTCTTGTTGATAATCAATTTACAAAACTGAAACTTACTTATTTAGGGGCTTCAGTTCAATATCCTTAGTGATCATGTGATTTGCTGCAATTTTGTGAACCTGCTCACGTCGAAGAAGAACCCTATATGTCCCCTTTGTCGAGTGTTTTAGTATCTTCAAAATACCGACACCTCTTTCTTTCCATTCTTTGGATCCAGAGTCATACCTGAAATTTTCTAAGTTGAAGTATCTTCAAAAGTAAGCCTCACGAAAAGCTCAACTCACCTATAAACTTTTGCTTTGTTGGCAAACAGCTCAATCTCCTCTTCCTCGCCTGTTTTCACCTCCACTAGTTCAGGAAGGGGAACGATTGGCTCAAAGTGAGGATCGTGCTCGGCGCTCTCATCGTGCACGTGATCATCATTTTCTTCAGTTACAATTGCTCGCTGAGCAGCTTCTGCCGCTGCACCAGCAAATGAAAAGGCTTGAACCTTAAATAATGTACGATTGCAAGAATATATCAAAGATTATTGAAGTGTTTCCATACAGAAAAGGTTTGAGGTGCAGATGGAGTGGAGAATCCGAAACTGGCTGTCGTGGTTTTCTCGTTGCTCAAAAAACTTGAGCTAGGAGTCTTACTTAACTCATCTTTGACGGGCTTGGGGGTGACGGCCTTCACAGGAACTTCTTTTTGAGTCACTGCGGGCAATTGGGAGGCCCCAAAAGTTGGCTGCCATTGAGCAACGTTGAGGTCGAATATTGGTGGGCTAAATCATTAATCCATGATGAAACTTACATTCAAATGTTGCTTGATTAATTTGTGCAAAGAAAAAACTCCCTAACCCTGGTGTATTTCCAATTCCAGCTGGGATCTGTGAAGCTTGAATAATGGGCAAGCCAGGTAAAGTTGAGGAAGCAACAGTAGGCAACATGGCCGGTAAAATGGCAGCTGTTGGAAAGTGTGTCGACATTTGCAACATGGCCAGCTAAAAGAAAGGCTTTAGTAAGTATATGGAATCGATATTTTTTGCTGAAGTGGAGATCTTCAACCTCTCTATCGAAAACAATATTGATGTTAATTATTAAATAGAAGTCTGAACCCCAAATTTTAAATTCAGGTGGATACAGAGGGTAGCTGGATCGGCAAACTGGATAAGATAGGTGAACCGTTGAGTAACCAATCTTCAAAATCATATACAGAGCAGTCGCTCGCGAAATAATAGCGAGTCAAAACTATCGTCACACTTATTCAATGCTCTTGATAATAGAAAGTTATTCTTTTTTGACATTCTTAATACCTGTTGCACCGGAGGAAGCCTTGCGAAATGCTGAAGTAGAATTTCGTTCAAGTCCGTTGGCTCAGACAGTTTAGCTGAAGGCTTTTTCTCCTCATCTACTTCATCCTGTTACAGAAAGAGTTTGATTTCAATGCTAAGTTACCTTTGAATGGAAACCTCACCTTGCTTGCCCTTAGTGTCGACACCAAAGTTTTTAACTGCCTCATCATGTCTTCGCAAAGATTGACTAATTCACTTTTTACATCTTTTAAAGCCCTTGTGTTGTCTCGAAGTTGGCGTCCAGTTTCTTCCTTCAATCCTCTCATTTCATTTAGGATTGTATTGTTGGAGTTAACCTTATAAAAGCAAAAAATATTTCTCGTGTCATCGGAGATATTAAATTTAAGCATACCTGTTCATTGACAGATTTTACAAAATCAACCCTGGTTAAGCTGATTTCCTTTAATATTGCTTCATTTACTTCAATCAAAGACCTATTGCTTTCTTGAATGTAGGCAAGAAGTTTTTCCTGATTCCCTTCTAAGTTACGGACCTAAAAGTATAAACATGCATTCTGTCACCTAAGGCTTTAAAAAAAATTGTAGTGAATATACCTGAGTAGCAAGTCTTTCAGGACTTGGTCTTGGAACGAACCTACGAGCTTGAGATGCTCCACTCAGTCGAGGTGTGCTTGTAGTTTCTTCCCTCACGTCGAGTCTGAAAGAAAATGTTTTAAGTTGTCTGGCAACCATCTTCAGTACAAAGCCAATGAAATTACCTCACTATGCTGTTATTCAAAAAGCTAGTCCCACCTCCTGTGGTAGCAGACCTAAAAGAAGATGAACTAAGATTGAAATTTTTTAACATGCTAGAAAGTTTAAGATTTACCAGAAAGCAGAGTTATCGTCCGAGTCTCCGTGGCCGCCGTTTCCGTTTAATTCTTCTTTGTCAACATCATCAGGATGTATATCTTCAAAAGCAATACCCTCGTTGGCAGATTTTATTTTTTCTCTTAGCCTTTTGATTGTTTTATTCTGAGGGAACACATTTTCCGCCTGCTCCAGCCAGTACCTTGATAGAATGCACAGAAGAATCAAATAAGTTTCTAGTAATACAATAAGGTAGGGAGCGTGCAAAGAAAACCAAATTTTCCAAACTTATAGGCCCACTAAGTGATGTCCAATCCTAAACGTAAAGATCAGGTGAGAATTACCTTGCTTTCCCATGTTCTTCGATGGGTAAATAGAGCATTAGCTCTGCAATGACCAAAAGAAGATCTGTCTGACTGAGGTCCAACTCAACCGATTGTCTGTAAGACTTCAGGGCCTGAGATTGGAGCCTACTCTTTTCCCCTGAATCTGCAGAGGCAGACTGAGCCTGATAAATTTGTCCTCTTAATTTGAGAGACTGAGAAGAATTTTTTCTAAAAAAGTCTTTAAATTAACAAAATATTTTTTCAGGGGCAGTGTAGAAACTTACCTCACAACATCATATTTGTCCAAAAATGAGATGGCTTGACTGAATTCGCCAATGTTGAAGTAGAGTTTAGCTATAGTGATTCCCTTTAGGGACCGGTCATTGTCTGATCTATACTTCTCGCTGAGGTCTTTGACAAACTTGTCGACCTCTCGCTTCGACTTGTACATTTCGAGAAATCTTCACTGTTAACTATCTGAAAATCAATAGATTATTTCACTTTATTCTACAGGTAAGTAAAGTGTTCCTAAATTCAAATTTAGGGACAAAAATAGAATAAATTGCCAAATCGAGACTAGGTGCACCGCGAAAGAAATATGGACGCTAACATTTTTCTAAGAGATCAGAAGAGTCTCAAATAAGAGCCATCAGTTGTTACCTTTGTCCTTTTTTTCTTGATCTGAATCTTAGAGTTTAAACGTAGATGATCCAGGTAGGGTTAAAATTCCCAGTTTGCCTAAAACCGATCTGATCCGCATAGAAAATTGAAAATTTTAGTTTTTTAACTAGTCACGGTCGTCTGTCTCCCGCCTGCACGCGACAACGTTATTTCCTCACAACAATCTACCGCGCGGCAAAGATACTTTAGTGCGTTTATTTGTTTGTTTGCCATAAGACCAAGGATAGGGGATAATTAGAGCAAACAATCTTTATCATCGGCCATGATCAAAGTTTGTCTTTTGGCGAATTAATAAAGGAACAAACACTGTTAATGGACTTAATTTGATCTGTCAATA
>Ga0194133_10006278_pt1 | contig 14719 bp, 16 predicted proteins | sample TA2KigOf40mmetaG_FD_155448 | JGI IMG/M metagenome (GOLD analysis project Ga0194133, IMG submission 155448) | Freshwater microbial communities from Lake Tanganyika, Tanzania - TA2015055 Kigoma Offshore 40m | ecosystem: Environmental > Aquatic > Freshwater > Lake | place: Tanzania: Lake...
GCAAAGCTTATCCGGTTGGATCGAAGGCGCCGGTCGTCAGTTGTTGCAAGAGCCACAACCCTTGCTGACCGAGGCATCCCGACTACCCGGTCTTGATGGGCGAAAAATGTCAAAAAGTTACGGCAATTCAATTGCGATGCGTGATGATCCGGTACATCTCGAAGCCAAGATCCGCAAGATGCCAACAGACCCGGCCCGCGTAAGGCGAAGCGACCCTGGTAATCCAGACCAATGCCCAGTCTGGGATTTACACAAAGTTTATTCCGATGAATCGATCCGCTCTTGGGTTCGTGAGGGGTGTAATCGTGCTGCGATCGGATGCATCGACTGCAAAAAACCGGTCATTGACGCTGTGCAACGCGAGCAATCGCTTTTTTATCAGCGCGCTGAGCCTTTCTTACAACATCCTGATCGAGTCGATGACATCCTGATGGAGGGTTCAAAACTTGCCGCGACAGCCGCTGAGCAAACCATGGTTCAGGTTCGCGAAGCGATGGGCTTATCGCCCCGCTGGTTTTAGTTGGCAAGGTCTTTCCAGTGTTAGAGGTTCAACAATCTCCCTCAGCATGGGTGCAAAGGTTTTTGAAAAACAATCCTGCAGCGCATGATGAGCAGCGCTGGTTGATCGACTGGGCTTGCGGTGGTGGCAGGCATAGCCTCTTGGCACTTGAGCGAGGCTGGTCCGTACTAGCGATGGACCAGGATGTACATGCCTTGGGCAGCTTGCGCGAAGCCGTCGATGCGACTAACGATGCCTCGCGATTGCACTGCTTAGAAGTTAATTTGGAAGCAAGCAATAGTTTGGGTCTCGTGGCTCGCGCTCTATCGGACTTTGGCTTTCTACAAGTATCAGCCATGGTCGTATGCAATTATTTGCATCGCCCGAGCTGGTTGGGCATGCTTGGGTTGCTCGAGCCAGGAGGAAGCCTGATTTATGAGACATTTGCTCAAGGTCATGAGCAACTAGGCCGACCACGGCGAGGCGCTTTTTTGCTCCAGCCTGGTGAGTTACTTGCCAAGGCGCAAGCCTCGCATCTAGCAGTCATCGCCTATGAAGATGTATTGGAAGTCAATGAGCGCGATTTGCCTCGTGCCAGAAAACAAAGGCTTTACGCGCGAAAACCTGGGCTTGCGTCAAACGGCAATCCCTGGCTCAGTTAGAATTTCCACTTTCTGGGGTAAGCCATGATCAAGGGAAGTATTGTTGCCATCATTACACCGATGCTTGAAGACGGCAGTATCGACTGGGATAGCTATCGCCAACTCATTGACTGGCACATCGACAGCGGAACGGATGCGATTGTTGCGGTCGGTACTACTGGTGAATCCCCAACCGTGGATCACGAAGAAAACTGCAAGTTGATCGAAGAGGCCGTGCGCCATGCTGGCGGTCGAATACCGATCATTGCGGGCACAGGTAGTAACTCAACCCGTGAGGCCTTAGAACTCACCCGTTTTGCAAGCAGGATTGGCGCTCAAGCTAGTCTGCAAGTGGTTCCCTACTACAACAAGCCCACTCAAGAGGGCATGTATCAGCACTTTCGAGTTATTGCTGAAGAGGGTGGCTTGCCTGTAATTTTATATAACGTTCCAGGACGTACTGTTGCTGATTTGTCAAACGAAACGGTATTGAGGCTTGCAAAACTGCCCGGGGTAATTGGCCTTAAGGATGCAACGGGCGATATCGCTCGTGGCAGTGATCTTTTGGCTCGACTGCCAAGCGATTTTGCAGTTTACAGCGGTAATGATGACTCGGCGCTCGCTTTAATGGCCATGGGCGGCCACGGTGTGATTTCAGTGACCGCCAATATTGCCCCTGCAGAAATGGCAAAGCTTTGTCATGCTGCGCTCGCGGGGCAATGGTCGGAAGCGCTTGCCATCAACCGGCAATTGCTTCCCTTGCACCTTAAACTTTTCGTTGAAACTAATCCGAGCCCGGCGAAGTGGGCCCTGCAACAGATGGGGCGAATCAAGCCAGGTATTCGTCTGCCATTGATGCCTTTGTCTCCAAGCCATCATGAGACAGTGCTTGATGCGCTGAAACAGTCGGGAGTATTTTCTTGAAAAGCAAGCTGCCTGCAGGCTTATTGCTGCTGGGCCTTTGCGGCCTATCAGCTTGCTCTAGTCTGGACGGACTGAGCGAATTCAATAAGGTTGATTACAAAGGGGCAAGCAAGGGGCCTTCACTCGAGGTGCCACCAGATCTCATTCGACCCGCAGGTAGTGATCGCTATACGGCCTTTGATCGCCCGGCTGACCGAACCCTAAGCGGTTTTCAAGCGTCAAGAGTTGGGACGAGCGCCGATCGGGGTGTCTTGCCAGCCGTCTCGGGTGCCCGTCTCGAAAAAGAATCCACCGATCGTATGATCTTGGTGGTCGATATGCCTATCGATAAAGTCTGGCCAATCGTGAAACGTTTTTGGCAGAACAATGGATTCTCGTTCATCGTTGACCGGAGTGACATTGGGATCCTTGAAACAGATTGGGTTGAAAACCGTGCACGTATTCCTCAGGACTTCATTCGGCGAACCATAGGACGTGTATTTGACGGACTTTACTCCTCAGGTGAGCGTGATAAATACCGTATCCGACTCGATACACGCGGTATGAGCACCGAAATCGTGATTAGCCATCGTGGGATGCAAGAGGTTCTTATTGACCGGGATGGCTTCCGAACCCAGTGGCAACCCCGGCCAAGTGAGTCCGAATTAGAAATTGAGTTCTTGCGCCGACTTTTACTTCAGTTTGGTGATACCGCTTCACAAGCCGATGAAAAAATTACCCAGGCAAATCTTGGTCGTGGTTCCGGTGGGGCTTCTCAGGCCTTCAGGCGTGAGGCGGGGTCTGAGGGCTCCGCTGCCCAACTTAAGCGTGACACGGAGGGCTCCTCGCTTGAGCTTGCGATGAACTTTGACAGAGCCTGGCGTCAGGTAGGACTTGCGCTTGATCGAGGTGGATTTACGGTTGAAGACAGAGATCGAAGTCAAGGCATCTTTTATGTTCGTTATATCGATCCTGGGATTGATCGAGAGGCTCCGCAGCGAGGTTTCATGTCAGGTATTAGCTCGATCTTTAGGGCGGCTTCGGGCCAAACGCCTAAGCAATACCGAATGCAGGTTACGGCCAAGGATCAGCTTGCCAAAGTTGATATCTTTGATCCAAAAGGCCAACGACTCAAGGGAGAAGAGGGACGTCTCGTCGCTGAGAGTATGCTTAAGCTCTTGCAAGAACAATTGCGTTGATCGCAGACCACAGTGCCCGTTTAGATCAATGATTTGGCTTGTTCATTGGTTTTCGTTACCCGTGCGAGCGTGATCTTGTTCTGATGCGATTTTGCAGTCTCGGCAGCGGCAGTGCGGGAAATGCGATGTTGCTTGAATGGTCACATGAAGGCAAACCGAGGTATTTGCTTTTGGACTGCGGCTTTTCCGAGCCCGAACTTGGGATTCGGCTTGCCGGACGCGGTCTTTCAATTAAATCGCTTGATGCAATCCTAATCACCCACGAGCATGGCGATCATTTGGGTAAAGCGCCAAGCATTGCAGCCAAGCACAAGGTGCCGCTTTGGAGTACCTTCGGAACGCTAAGACCGCTCTTGCTTTCGCCAACCACCGATGACGAACCCCTATTCGCACATCGCCGTTTGCAGCCTGGCGTTTGCTATGAATTGCATGGACTAACGATCGAAGCGGTCGCCGTGCCTCATGACGCTAACGAACCAGTACAATTTATTTTCAGCTTTGATGCCGGGGCGGGTATGCCACCCCTAAGACTTGGTGTATTGACGGATCTCGGCCATGCAAGCAGTCATGTGATTGCGAGATATCAGAATCTCGATGCACTTGTGCTTGAGACAAATCACGATGTTGCAATGCTCGAACAATCCTCGTATCCAAGCACGCTAAAAAAGCGTGTTGGGGGTGATTGGGGTCATTTGTCGAATCTCCAATCTGCGCAGTTCCTCACGGCGATTGGCGCAGGCACGATGCCTTGTGTGATTGCAGCGCATTTAAGTCGACAAAATAATCATCCCGATCGGGTTCGGAACACCATGCGTGAGTATCTTGGCCAGGCATTCTCAGAGCGTTTGATTATCGCTGAGCAAGATTGTGGCTTTGACTGGCAAGACGTGAAGCGTGTATAACAAAAAAGCCGGCAAAGCCGGCTTTTTTGTTTTTCGATTGTCTCAAAAGACTAGCAACGAAAAGTAGCCTCGCGCCAATTACTTCTTGGCAGGCTCAGCAGGTGCTGCTGCAGGAGCGGCTGCATCCTTATTCTCGGGTGCAGGTGCTGCTGCGTCTTTGTTTTCAGGTGCTGGTGCAGCGGGTGCAGCAGCGGGTGCTTCGGCTTTGGGAGCTTCGGCGGGTTTGGCTTCTTCCTTCTTCTGGCAACCGGCCAGGGCAAGAGCTAAAAGCGATGCGATCAAAAGCGACTTCTTCATGTGTTTTCCTTTCGTTACGACAAATAAATCGGTATAAATGCTGTCCGAGGATTATGACAGTTTGCCTCGAAACAAAGCTGACGGAACATACTAACGTCAAACGAGTGCAGGCAAGAAGGGATTATAGCCGTTGGGAATGCTTCTCACTGCAAAAGGCTATCCAGCCCTGTAAATACCAGTCAAATAACTGATCAATTAGTGGTTGAAATTCAACAGTTTTCTTGCATTCACTTGCATCTTGCGGTTTCGTGACAACATTTAAGTTTCGTGTAGGGGTATTTGACAAATCATTTGTCATCATCGCAGCAAAGCCATGTTTGAGTTGTGCAGCCTGCACATAGCGCTGATCCGCCAGTGCTCGAAGCAAATCATTCGGTGGACCCGCGTCTTCGCCATTAAGCCAGGCCCTGCGGCTGTCGTAGACCATGCGACTTGAAGGGTGGAGCGCAACGCCCCGTCGCAAAGCTTGCGCTAACCAATGGTGCTTTGTTGGCAGTTTTCGAGGCCCTTCGAACCAGGCATTCGAAGCGGGTTCGCTCAGATAACGGCCAAGCGCTTGTTCGAAGACTCGCTTGTCGCTGCGAAAGTCCTGGGCCCACTGCTTGAGTTGTCGTGCAAGCTTTTCTGGGATTCGCCCAGCCCGCTTTGAAGCGCGTACTCCTTTGTCCTGATAGCGTGGATTTGGACCCAGGAGCGACTCAGCCGCTTCAATCAGAAAATGCTGAAGAAATTCATGACGCGATGGCGCACGAAAGCCAACAGACCATGTACTACAGGGTTCGAGCGCAAGGCCATCATGGGCCCAGCGCGGGGGCAAATAAAGTGCATCCCCGGGTTCAAGTATAGCCTCGCACTGAGGTGTAAATTGTCTTAATAATTTTAGCGGTTTATCTGGCTGAAACGATTGTTCACGTTGATAGCCCCACTGCCAGCGGCGCCTGCCAACGCCTTGGACGAGAAAAACATCGTACTCGTCCAGATGCGGTCCTACACCGCCTCCTGTTGCAGCAACGCTGATCATGACATCATCGATTCGAGCATGTGCCAGGAAGTCAAAGGACATGCGTAAACCGTAAGCTTGCTCGTGATTGCGATCCATACCCTGTAACAAGATAGTCCATTGTTTGCCACGAATACTTGGCAGACGGTCAAAAGGCCCTTCTTGCATGGTCCAGTCCTTGTGTCGACATCTGATCAGTCGACTTGCGATGTCGTCGCGTGCTGCATAAGCCAGCAAATTATCAAGCGACGAATCCACCGCTGATGGGCTGACAAACTGTCGCAAAACCATCGGTTTTTGCTGCCAATATTGCGCAAGAAACTGGGCTACACTGAGTCTTCCCCAGTGTAGTTCGCAAGCTTTCGCGGCTTTGAATGCGGTTTTTGCTGGATTGGATGATTTCATGAAGGATTGAACTGATGGCCGAGGCAAGGGCGTCGAAACATCTAGCATACCAAGCTACTTAGCCTTGGGGCAGGGAGGTCATTTGAGCGAGGATAAGCGAGTTGCCTACGGACGATGGGTGAGTCTAAGTTATCGAATTTATGATAGTCAGGCGGAGCCCATTGAACCGGAGGCTCGAAGTCTGGTTTATTTGCATGGCCTTCAAAAGGACTTGTTTCCAAAAATTGAACAAGCCATTGAGGGTCTTGATGTGCAGGCAAGACTGTCCTTGTATTTAGAGCCGGCTGATACATTCGGCGACTATGATGAGCAATTGATTCATTTGGTGGCACGTGATTCGCTGCCCGCGTCGCTTGAGGCAGGGATGAGCTTTGAAGGACTGCCTGGTGGGACCAATGATGGCCTTCTCTATACGGTCACCGATTTCACTGATGCGGTCGCGGTACTCGATGGCAATCATCCTCTAGCGGGCATGGGTTTACGATTTGATATTGAGGTTTTAGATATCTGGGACGCAACGCCCGAAGAGATCGAAGCTTGTGAATTGCAGGATGATTAAAAATGCTGTTCACTGATTTTTTTCAATTCATAAAGCAGGGCCTGCGCATCTCGCGGGCTGATCTCATCGGGATTAATTGACTGCAAGGCTTGGCGAATCGCTTGTTCAAAAGCGGATGTTATTGGTTGGTTAGCGGCAAGTGCATCAGCGACTTGAAGCGATTGAACAGGTTCAGATTCGATCATCGTGCTGAACAAGTCGGGTTGGATCAAACGTTCTCTGGAGGCTTGTTCAAGATTTTCGAGCAAGTGGCTCGCCTTTCGAGTGACCGTCGATGGAAGTCCTGCAAGCCGAGCAACCTGGATGCCGTAGCTACGGCTTGCGGCTCCCTCGCGAACCTGATGTAAAAACTTGATCGTTCCCCGGCCTTCAGCTGCACTTAAATGCAAATTGAATACTCCCTCAAGGCGCTGAGGCAGACTCGTTAGTTCGAAGTAATGTGTTGCGAATAAGCATAGGCTCCGATTACTTTGGGCAAGTTGCTCGGCGATGGCTTGGGCAAGCGCAAGTCCATCATAGGTCGAGGTACCACGTCCAATTTCATCCAGTAACACCAGCGAGTGCTTGCTCGCATGGTGCAAGATTGCGGCAGCCTCTGTCATCTCGACCATAAAAGTAGATCGACCGCCTGCTAAATCATCGCTGGCACCGATACGGGTAAAAATTCGATCGAAAATGCCGAGCTGACAGCCTTTAGCAGGTACGAAAAAGCCGCAGTGCGCCATGAGGACTGTGAGGGCAATTTGCCTCATGTAGGTAGACTTACCGCCCATGTTTGGGCCGGTAATGATGGCCATACGTCGTTGTTCATGCATATCACAGTCGTTGGCAATGTAGCTTTCAACAAGTGTTTCAAGCACCGGGTGTCGGCCCTGTTCGATGCGCAACCATTGGTCTGTCGCGAATTCAGGCTGACACCATTGCGAGGCGATTGCAATTGAGGCGATCGACTGTGCAACATCGATTCGGGCAATTGCCTGGCCGGCGGCTTGTAAGGCTGGAACATGATTGAGCAATGCGCTAAGTAAAGCCTCGTAAAGCTTGCGCTCTCGGGCAAGTGCCCGCTCCCTCGCAGAAAGCGCCTTGTCTTCGAAAGCTTTCAGTTCGGGCGTAATAAATCGCTCTGCATTTTTTAGCGTTTGTCGTCGGCGATAGTCGTCTGGGACGCGCGAGAGCTGTCCCTGACTTACTTCGATATAAAAACCGTGCACGCTGTTAAAAGCCACCTTCAATGTCGAGATGCCGCTGCGTTCGCGCTCCTTGATTTCAAAAGCTGCCAGGTAATGGTCGCAGTCACGATCGAGTGTCCGTAGTTCGTCAAGTTCCTCATCAAAACCATCACGGATTACCGCGCCGTCACGCAAATGACCTGCCGGCTCATCGAGAAGTTGCTGCTTGAGATCGTTCAATAGTTTTGGATCAAGATTAAGCGCGCCCAGCTCCGATTGAAAAGCCTCGGGTAGCATGACCATCAAACTTGGTAATGCTGTAAGCGCTTGGCGAAGCGAGGCTAGCTCGCGGGGCTTTATCGAAGCAAGTGCGATTCGCGTGGCTAGTCGTTCAAAGTCAACCATCGCATCAAGCTTCGCGATCAGGTTCTCGTCGAGCAGGGGTACAAGGGCTCGAACTTGTTGCTGCCTTTGCCCGATTTCAAGCCAATCACGAATCGGGTGAAGCAAGCGATGCCGTATTAGCCTTGATCCAGCAACCGTTCTACATTGATCAAGGCGATTTAGCAGGCAATGGCTTGTCCCGCCATGCAGGCTTTCGACGAGCTCTAGATTTCGGCAAGCGACATGATCGAGTGTGAGGTAGGCCTCGCTTCGCCAGCGTCGAATTGATTGCAGGTGAGGTAAGGCTGCGTCATCACTTAAACCGCTATTTTTTGCGGCGTATTCGATCAGCGCATTAGCGGCGGTTTGAAGTGCAGGTTCATTAGCAATTTCATAGCCTTTCATCGATGCAACGCCCAGTCGCTCTTTGAGTTTGCGCTGCGCACGTTCAGGCTCAAAGTACCAGTCGGCTAGCGGCTTGATGACAATGGATTCGAGTGACGAAGCCATCAGCGTTGGCTGCAAGCTGTCTGGGACCAGTAGCTCGACACATTGCATGGTTTTGAGAAAGTCTGCCAGATCAACCCAGTCAAGCTCACACAGCATGCATTCGCCCGAGGCGAGTGACATCCAGGCGAGCGCCGCCCGATGCCGCTCCTTGGATCGCGCAACAGCGGCCAGGCATCGCTCTTCGCGTTCGGGTAGTAAACCCTCATCGGTTAGCGTTCCAGGAGTTACCACTCGGAGCACTTGTCGTTCAACAGGTCCTTTGCTGGTAGCTGGGTCCCCAATTTGCTCGCAGATTGCAACCGATTCGCCCGCCTTGACCAAACGCGCGAGGTACTGTTCCAATGCGTGAACAGGAATACCAGCCATACGAATTGCTTGTTGGTTTGAATGGCCTCGGCTTGTGAGGGTGATACCTAATAGTTTGGCACCGCGCTCGGCGTCATCGCCAAAGAGTTCGTAAAAGTCCCCCATTCTATAAAACAGAAGAACATTCTGATAATTAGATTTGATGCGCAAATATTGTTGCATCATCGGGGTATGTCCGGCCAATGGTGCCGATGCTTCTTCGGTGGTGGTCTTCACAAAACTGACTCTTCAGCAAACATTCAGGATCGATTGGCTTTGCGGCGTACAGGATTGAATTGACGTGATTTATCGATTCAAAAGCGCTTTAGTTTAAACCCCGAATCATGAAAGCTCGCGCGCACATCAATGTGGCTCAGTGAAGGTCGATGAGGGTGAATGGCTCAGTTCGAAACCCTGAAGCTGGACAATTTTGGTCTAAGTCCTGACACTTCTGCCTCCGACTCTGAAAAAAAGGCTCTGGCATGTCTGAAAGCTTGTTTTCGTTCGAACCTGTGCAATTACCAGCGAATGCCGTCGCGTTACGAGACGAAGTGCGCCTTTTTTTCGCTGAGCACATCAACGGGCCGCGGTGGCCTCTAAAGCCTCACGCCGACGACCGCAAATGAGAGGTCTGGCACCAAGCTGCACAAAGCGTTCGGCCATAGCAGCACCAAGTCCGCTTCCGCCCCCTGTGACAAGTACGCGTTTGCCAAGCAAGCTATTGGCTGCGAGCATCAGATTAGGTCTCGCTTAGCTGGGCCTGGTGTTTGCCATAAATGCTGCTAAACCGCTGAATCATTAGGGCAAAAAGTGCGGGATTCGCGGCGAGAACCCGACCGCCAAAAAGATGTTCGGCTTCGCCTTGAAAGTCACCAATCAGGCCTCCTGCCTCAGTGATAAGCAATGCGCCAGCGGCAACATCCCAGGGCGACAGACCGATCTCGAAAAATGCATCAAAGCGGCCCGCGGCCACATAGGCCAGATCGAGTGCCGCGGCGCCGGGTCGACGCAATCCGGCACCATCGAGCGTGAGTTGGCGGAAATAGGCCAGAAACTCATCGAGCTGTGCCATGCTGCGCGAAGGAAATCCCGTACCAATTAAGGATTCCTTAATAGCCACCCGTTTCGATACGCGGATACGACGATTGTTAAAAAATGCGCCTGCGCCTCTGCTTGCAGTGAACATTTCGTCAATTGCAGGGTTGTAAACAACCGCTTGAGTTAACACGCCTCTTTCTAACAAACCGATTGAAATCGCATATTGGGGCACGCCATGGATGAAGTTTGTTGTGCCATCTAGGGGATCAATAATCCACAAATGCTCAAGCTCGCGTAGCCAAGGTGATTTCAGATTGACCAGGGCGTCGCTCTGATGGCCAGCCCTGGATTTCGGGCCTGCGATGAAGCCGGACTCCTCTGCTAAGATGCAGTGATCCGGGAAAGACTCGAATAAAGCATCGACCAAGGCTTCTTCCGAAGCACGATCGATTTCTGTTACGAAGTCGTTGAGCTGTTTTCTGGCAACTCGAATCGAATCGATGTCTACCGATCCTCGGTTGATAATGCGTGCGGCGGCCCGGGCGGCTCGCACGGCGATATTGAGCATCGGGTGCATGTTGGAGATCCAGTTGCAACAAAGCTTTTCATTCTAAGCCTTTTCATTCTAAGCCATTGGCCCAACCTCAGCTTCATCAAGCACTCGATCGTGCCTTCACCGAGCGTTCGATCTTCGTCTTGAACCAAACCTCACACCCGGGAAACATCGGGGCGAGTGCGCGATCGCTTGCTGTTCTCGATTTTACGCGCCTGCGATGTGCTGCGGCTCGACATCCGGATTGGCAGCACCATCCAGATGCATTGGCTCGCGCAAGTGGCGCCCTAGGCCTGCTTGATCAGGCAACAGGGTATGTTGACTTGGACGCAGCAATTGCTGACTGCCATTGGGTAATTATGCTCAGTGCGGATGTACGTGACTTTGGTCCCGATCTTGTGGATGTTTCATCGGCATGTGTTTGGGCCGCTGAACGTTTAAGACAGGATGTCAATGCCAGAGTCGCTTTTGTATTTGGCTCTGAGCGTCACGGACTTTCTCGTGAAGAGGCTGCTCGTGGACATTTACTCGCAAGTATCCCAGGGCACCCAGCCTACCATTCGCTCAACCTATCTCAGGCGGTAATGATCACAGCTTGGGAATTGAGAAAACAATTACTTGATCAGCTCAAGCGGGTGCCAGCGCAGCTTCAAATGGTCGATCATCAAACGAGACTTGCTGCTCCTCCTTTAGGTGAGGCTGCAAGTGCGCAGGCCTTTGAGGGGTTGATCGATCATCTCGAGGCAGCTGCGAAGGCAGTGGGGTTTTTAGATCCTCAACATCCGAAAATGTTGATGCCGAGGCTCAGGCGATTGTTGATGCGAAGTGAGCTTAAGGCAGATGAGGTTGATCTATTACGCGGGCTTTGTAGTGCCATGATGAATCCCAGACGACGCCAGGAGATCGATCAATGATTAATGCAGGTATTGTATGATTTATTATGTAAATAATAATGATATAAAGGATTAGCTTCGGGTCATGTTTGAACGTTTACGCGAGTCGGTACAGACCGTTCTTGAAAAAGATCCGGCTGCAAGGTCCAAACTTGAGGTTTTGCTTTGCTATCCGGGTATCCACGCCTTGATCTTTCACGCAGTTGCTTCTCGTCTCTGGCAATGGCAGTGGACAACCGCTGCAAGATTCGTATCGCACCTTGGCCGCATGCTCACCGGTATTGAGATTCACCCGGGTGCCAGGCTGGGGAGAAGGGTATTTATCGATCATGGCATGGGGGTGGTAATCGGCGAGACCGCCGAGGTTGGAGATGATTGTACAATTTATCATGGTGTAACGCTCGGCGGCGTTGCTCTGAACCAAGGTAAACGCCATCCAACGCTCGAGGCTGGTGTTGTTGTTGGTGCGGGTGCAAAGATTCTTGGCCCTTTTGTTGTTGGTGCGGCCGCACGCATTGGTTCAAACTCAGTCGTCGTGAAGACGGTACCGCCTGGCGCAACGGCTGTTGGTATTCCTGCAAGAATTCTCGTTGATGATTCACCGCTCACAGCGACCAATCCGCAAGCGCGATCTGCGTTTTCAGCCTACGCAATTTCTCGAGGTGATGATCCCTTATCGCTGGTGATTCATGAATTGATCGATCATGTGGCTGCCCAGGACCGACGTATCGACAATCTCCAAAAGGCGCTAGCGCAGGCTAGTGCGATATCGCAGCATCAGGACAACGCGAAGCTAATCAGGCCCGACGATGAAGGGACAGACGCTGTTTTACAAGCTGACAAGCTCGACGCGACCCGCTTGAATCAACTCGTGGATTAACTGTCAGCGCTTGATTGAGATTGACAGTGCGTGGTTGATCTGGCTCATACGAATCAGACGGTGTAACAATCGAGCCGCCTCAAGTCCAGACGCCGAAGGGCCCTTGTGCAGAAAAGCCAGATTTATCCCAACGCAACCAACCCCCGCGCCCCAGGTTTTTGTCCCAATCGGGTAAGACCCAGCGTGTGAATTTGCCGCTGTGCTTTGCGGGCCGGTGCGTGTGGCCATGGATCAAGCCTTGAAGTTGATGTCTGGCGACCAAGGCTTCCACGGCAGCAGGATTAACATCCATGATCGCCATGGATTTTCCCTGTTTGGCCCTTTCGCTCTCAGCGCGAATGCTCGATGCGATAGCCTGCCGCTCATCGAGCGGCTTGGCAAGGAATGCCGTTTGCCATGTTGCCTGCCTGACTTGCTCACGAAAGTGCTGATAATCCTGATCATCGGTACACAAAGCATCGCCATGAGTCAGGCCTACCCGAAGGCCGAACATCTCGAGAATAAATACCTCGTCGATCAAAAAGGCATTCAGGTCTTTCAAAAAATCCTGACCCAGTAAAAAATCGCGATTCCCATGCATGAGATAGAACTTGATGTCGGATTGGGCTCTCTGCGCTAACTGTGTAAAGGCCTCTCGGATGACAACTTTGGAGCCGGTAACAAGATCATCGCCAACCCAGGTATCAAAGAGGTCGCCCAAGATAAAGAGCTTTGAGCAATCACTGGGAATTGATTGCCCAAGCGCCTCCAAAAATCCACTTGGGTCGTGATCTCGCTCAACTTCGGTATCGAGATGAATATCGGATACAAAAATGAGAACTTCTTGCTCGTGATCTGACCACAAGCACGCCTCAGAATGTAGACCGTCGATCATGCGTATGACTTCAGTTCGTCAATGAGGCGCTAAACGCTAAGGCCTGATACGCGGTGCGTGGATCTAATGCGTAACACAGGATTTTTTCGTTAGGTTGTTGGTTTTAAGGTTTGAGCATTTTTGCTGACTCTATAACGATTGCTGTCGTAGGAACATCGCGCATGCCACCGGCACTGCCCGTTGGGGATTTTCTGATTCTCTCAACCACGTCCATTCCGGAAACAACTTTGCCAAATACCGTGTAGCCGTGTCCGTCGGGGTTGGGGTGGTTAAGGCCATCGTTATTAACCACATTGATAAAGAATTGTGAGCTCGCAGAATTCGGTGCGGAGGTTCGCGCCATTGCAACCCAACCCGCATCGTTCTTCAAACCATTTTTTGATTCAATCTCGATCGGTCCTCGAGTCGGTTTGCGGTCTAGGTTTGCGAGGTGGCCGCCACCCTGAATCATGAAGTTTGAGATCACTCGGTGAAACGTCGTCCCTGCATAAAATCCTTCATCAACGTACTGGATGAAATTTGCAACAGTCTTTGGTGCTTTATCAGGGTAGAGTTCGATGACAAAACTACCGAGATTTGTCTTGAACTCTGCCTTCGGGGACGCCGCAGCGACAGATTCTTCCGTGACACCACTGCCCAGAGCGAGACAAAGCAGAGAAACGAAGGGGAAGCGTTTAAATATTTTTGGCATAAGCGAGGGCATTTGAAGCTCCGTCAAGGTTTGAGTAAACGATCACTAAGGTCGCGAGCAGCTTTAATCTTGAGTTCAATACGTTTTCGATCAGTGGTCTGTGTGATTTCCTCTGCTCGCAGAAGTGCTTGCATCGATTGTCTTGCCAAGACCGCGGCAAGGTTTTCCCAGGCAAGTGCGTAAGCAGGCTGTGCCTGAAGCGCACGCTCTAGGCTGAGTCTTGCCAAGTCAAGCTTACCAGCGCGGGCGTGCAGGCTTGCAAGGTTATTGTGGACCTCGGCCAATTCTGGAAATTGCTCAGCTAAATCGGTGAATTGCTCGGTGGACTCAACCAAACGATCGGTCTCATAAAGAAGACTTCCCCGCATAAATCGCAAGCTCAGATCTTTGGGCTCTTCAAGAAGGCCCGCCTCGATCGTTGCCAGCGCCAGCGCAAGCCGCCCAGCTTTCCAGTGAGTGCGCGCTTGCTCAACGGCTCTCATGGCAAGCTTCGGTTGGCTCACTAAAGGCAAAGGTACCGCCTCAATCGTTTGTGCTTGTGAGGGTGTTAGGGGGACGCCAAGCAAAACGAGGGCGACTAGGAAAGCATTTATACTGCGCAGCATCTTCGGATTTTAGCCCGAGTCATGCTCCGCATTTACAACACACTTAGCCGAACCAAAGAGATCTTCACACCACATCAGGCTGGCAAGGTCGCTATGTACGTGTGTGGGATCACGGTTTACGATTATTGCCATATCGGGCATGCGCGCATGATGGTGGTTTTTGACGTCGTGCAGCGCTGGTTAAGAGTGCTTGGTTATCAGGTCACCTATGTTCGCAACATTACCGATATCGATGACAAGATCATCCGTCGCGCTGTAGACCAGGGCATTGGTATTGGCGAGTTGACAGCGCGTTATATCGCTGCGATGTACCAGGATTTAGATGCTTTGCGCGTTCAACGGCCCGATCACGAACCGCGGGCAACTCAATTC
>Ga0194133_10006279_pt1 | contig 14715 bp, 7 predicted proteins | sample TA2KigOf40mmetaG_FD_155448 | JGI IMG/M metagenome (GOLD analysis project Ga0194133, IMG submission 155448) | Freshwater microbial communities from Lake Tanganyika, Tanzania - TA2015055 Kigoma Offshore 40m | ecosystem: Environmental > Aquatic > Freshwater > Lake | place: Tanzania: Lake Tanganyika...
CCTTTTTTATTTTTTTTTATTTCATACAGCATAGCAGACAAAGCTTTGTTAATACTGACACCCTCAAAGCCCTTCTTGATCTACAGCTTTTATGCAAAGCTCATAAAAGCTTCACGGGCCCTTGCATGATGAGTTGAAGCAGAAAAATATTGCAAAACAAACTATTTACTATTTCAATTAAGTTTGTGGCTGATAACGGGTCTGCTGTCTCTTTTTCCCTCTTTTTATTTCTCGATAAGCTACTTTTTTTAACAAGCATTTTTTCAGAGTTTTAAAAAAACCAACTTTTCAAGTCTAAGTAAGTTTTTTTTTTGAATTAGTGACATTTGTCAGCAACATTTGGTTGATTGAAATGGATTTGAAGTCTTGCCGAAAAAAGAAAGTCTAGTTTTTCTCTTAGGTTTAGAAAAGTTTTCTTGCTCTATTTTATATTTCATCTCTTGTAATATAGAAAATGGATAAATTTTTCACTCTCTTAACATCAAATATTTTTGGCAGGATTCTATCTCAAGTTTCTAAAATTTTATATATGTTGTTATGGACCAAGAAAAAACCTACACCGAATTTTAAGTTCTTATCTTTCTTTTACATTCCAAAATTTAGCCTCTTCTTTCATTTTCACTAATTTAATTTTACGCTTGATTTTTTGACCCAATCAATACTTCGAGGAAACTCGAAATCTCTCTCCACCCCACCTTTTTGTGGTCCTCTTGTTGAGATCTTAACTTTTTAGAAAACAAAGGCAAAAAATCTCTTAGAGGTTACTGGTTCCTATCCACATAACTTTTAACTACAACAGGAAAGACTTTTTTCTATTTTGAAAATCCAGCTTTTAACAAAAAATTTCCTTTTCTATTTTTCTCAATTTTCATAGTAGGCCTTAATGCATTTCGTGATCATGTATTTTCAATTGGTCATTTAATAAGGCAGGAGTTAAACCTGGACTGCTGAGATTGAAATCCAACACTTGACCACCCTGACTCCCTTTTTTTATAGTTACTTTAGACAAATATTCTGATTTGATCTATTCTATTTTTAAACAATTTACAATAGATTTTACTTGGGCCCAGGAAATCTCCAGAAGGTATGTACCAAAAGCCTTAAAAGTTCTTAAAGGAGCTTTAGGATCATCTGGAGAAGGTTATATAGAGATAGAGTTCAAGTTTTATGTTACCCTAGTCTACATAAATCCTGTAAAAAGACAACACAGGTTTAACAGCAAAAATAAAAACTATGTTGCCTTTGTACCCTTGGATTTAGCTCTTATGGCCAAAGGCTTATTGAAAGTAAAACTTTTACTAATTTAAATCCAATTTTGATAGTTCTTCAACTTTTGGAAATTCAATTTGATTTGTTGTCTTATTCATTTTACAACAGTTAATATATGTGTAAAAACTTTACAAGGTTGTTTGGTTGTCAATAAAATAGGCCTGGGGGATAGGCCCCACAGGGTTATACCTGGATGATAAGCCCACAATGTTAGGCCACCAGAGGGTTAGGTTAACCAAGATTATATTTTTTTGTTAACCTAACCCTGCAAGGCTTTTTTTCTGGGTCGTAAATCTGCAGGGGATCCCTGACCTTGACCCCGAGATGTCAGGGTCATATAAATTAGCTCGGCGAACTAGCAGGTAGTCAAATAGTACTTTTAATGTAGTGGAAGGCAAACTTGTCAGGTAGGTAGACTTGTGGTAGGCGAAATTTCCATGCATCCCTGATGGATATACCTACTTCTTTGGTAAGGGGACATGATGGCTCAGATGTTGGCCCCTTTTGATGGAAAAACTTGGAAAAAACCGTCTATATATCCTACTGAGTTGCCAGATTCTACCAAACTATGATTACATTGGATAAGTTCATCTGTTACTATCCAATCTTCATTAATTCGAATTTTTTTGTTGACCATCTGATGTTGACATAACTTAATTAATTTCGGCTGCAGCGACACAATACATCAGCTTCAATTTGGTTTTTCAACTACAGCACCACTTTACAACGCTTTTAACTTTATTTGGCTAGCATGGTGTCAACAATTTTTGACCTTTTTTTATTGAAAGGCAAACAGAAATAAAGTGCACAAATGAGGTTAAATTGAAGCAGGCATCAGGTGACTTTACTTTACAAAAAAAAGTTGAAAAGTGGTGCTTTAACATTTCAGGTTGGCAATGGCTTTAAAAGGTGAAAATATATGGCTTTGTTTTCTCCCAACGTCTATTTTTACCAATCGTTTCTGACCATTAAATTGAGTGTTAAGCAAAATGGTTACATCAGGACCAGTTGAAAGAGTATCAAAAGAATCAAATGCTAATGTTTTCTTCTCTATCAGCATCCAACATTCTTTCAGTTATTTTTGTCAGACCATTTTCCTGCTTTTCGGTATAGCAAAAAAAAATCACAGCTTGTTGGAAAAAAAAAGAAAAATAAATATTGCCAATAGTGTAGGAAGTGAGACCTTAAGTTTTTGTTTTACACTCGAATAAGTTGTGTTTTTGTAATACTTCCATTGAGTTTCTTATAGTCCTTTCTTAGATAAATTATATTGAACAAAAAATTACTCAGCATTTTATGAAAGAAATCATTTCAAATGAGAAATATCTCATTTAAAATTGCTAGTTTGTCAGATTTTAACTGATTTATGAGAGATATAGAGTTTCAATTACAAAACCAAAGCCAGTTTCTACTTTAACAAGGATTTTCATAAAATATGAAGGGCGGTGTATAGTTAAACCACATTTTATTCCTATCTGAAACAATTTACAACTGTGAGATAGTGATGCTGTTCAAAAAAGTGTCTCAAAAACACAAAAGGTAAGCACATTTTTTGATGAGATAGAAAAAAGAAAATATTGATCCTAAAAGTAAAATTTAGTTTTTGAAAAAGTAAAAAACAAAAAAGTCCCCAATCGAAACAAACTGTGACTTTCTAGTAAGCTTAAATGGTCAATGGTCAAGCTTTGTGTTGACATTGTTTAAAAAGAAGTTTAGAAGGTCATCAAGAAGTTAAAAATCCACCTTGATGGCTCATTAAAAAAAATGTAATCCTACTTTCAACAAACAAGTGGGAAAGGGAAGACCTTTGATAAAATGTTGAAGTTCTTCATAAATCTGTCTTTGTGCGATATACTTTTATTAGTACTACTTAACTTGGCATGGTTATTTTCTACTTCATTTTCTGCTTATCCCTCCTGAGCGAGCGACTGAAGGGATGCAAAGGGTTGATGTTTAGCAATACGGCGTGGTTGGTCCGTTCATCACCTTATTCTCCTCCTACACCTTTGAAGCTAGAGGGCTGAAATTTGGCATGCATAACCCTTATATGAATGGCTCAAAAGTTGCCCACCAGATTTTTGATATTTTGCCAAGACGCCGAGATATTTTAGTTCAGAGTTATATTGTAAACTGGGCAGGCTGGCCCCTTACAAAATGCCTTAGTTTTTTCAGAAACTGTTGTCTTCCATGGCCATGTAACAGTACCATTTCAAAAGGTAAAATTCAATGAAAAACAGTGGTTGGGAATAGGTCAGTGGTTTTGCAGGCCGGTTTTACATAAAACAAATTAGTCAAGTGCGGTCTTACACCAAGGTGTTTCAAATTCAACTTTGACGGCACTCACAACAAATATCACGACAGATTTGCTTGTGGCATTTTTTACCTTTCTCTAAAGGAATGGTAAAGTCTGTAGGTAAAATTTAGTATTAAATTCCCTTAAGAATTGACTTGGAAGCTCAATTTCTCACACACTTTGAAGGGGAACATTGAAAGATAGGTAAACTTTTTTCTTTTTCCAGGGTGATGCTTGTTGCTGCTGGTTCAAGCAAAATTTATTTTGGAGTATAAGTTTGACAAGTTGGTCCATTTATGACTCCCCTCTTTCGGTACACACTAAGATGAAACGTTTCAACGTCCAATTAAACTTCATTGAGGTAAGTGGTTCGGATCAAAATCAGACACAAAAAAAGTTTTGGATGGAAAAGAAAGTTTAACACACTTTCAAGGATTTTAATTAGAAAAAGGTCTCTTTGAAATATAAAATGAACAGTTCTGAATATTTCTCATGGGTATATGAGAAAATCAGAAGCAGCTTTTCATAATTTTAATTTCATGCTTGAATTTAATTGAATTTATAGAAAACTATATGGTACCCAAAAGACAATTTCAGATATTCAAATCCCGTTCTACTTTAGAAAAATTCCCTTTTTTGAAAGCACATCATCTCTGTGGTATTTGTCATAAGAATGGATGATGGATGGATCAAAATCAATTCCTTTACTTAAAGGAGCGAGAGAAAAAGTCGGGAAATTCTTCATAAAACTTTTGAATAATGAAAACATTAAGGGATTTTTTTCACAAAAAGAAGACTATCAAAAATCTGCTCCTTGTGAAATACTTCAATATCTAACAGTAAAATGTAAAAAAAATCATACACACAAAGTGAAACAATTTATGTCAGATTGCGAGACATTTTTCTTTTTGAAAAAAGATTTATTTTCAAATTTTCCTATATTTTTTATTGCAAAATATTTCTTTTTAATCATGTCTGAAGACACATTTTTGATGAACCAAGTCGAATACATCTAGGAGATTGCAGCAGGTATGTGAAATCCATGCCATTGTGAAATAACTTAGCTTCCACTTTCTGATGGTGTGACCCTTTCCTATAAAACATCATACAAGCAGTAATAAAAATACTTTTATTGCCTTTAAGATGTGAGAATCATATGCAGCAGGAGAAGAGACAACAGGAAATGCTTAACAAAAATGATGTGTGAAACATTGCAAGTATTGATTGATTGACAGCTTTTATTAGAACTAATTATTCAAATATTGAACAATAAATTGTTTGCATTATTGGCTTTACAATAGTTCTTAAATGATATCAAAAATATGAGAAATGAAAATAAAGAAAAAAGAGAGTTGTACTAATTCAACATGTAGTCAAAAAAAGTCTTTTTCAAAAGTATGCGAATCGAGTCATTGGACAAATTGTCGGTGCTCCATGGCCAGTCAACAAGTCTGATATGCTCAAGTCTACATTTGATTGATTGCCAATTTTTGTGGAGGGTATTTGTCAAAGAATTTTCCATAGCCTACTTTTTGAGGCTCTTCATAGTAACTGGATCTCAGGAGGGATGAAGCCAATTTGAATTTTTGTCTCTAATGGTTTTTATAACTATTGATGACGCACAATAGCGTGTCCATTCATCTGGTGTTGCTCTTTTGCATTGTTTAGACATGTAATCTTTGGATTATTGTTGATAATAATTATGACAGGCTGATCTTAGTAATCTAAAATGTAAGAACCTAAGTTTGTTCTTGTAGCACATTTTGATATTATCATACCAAACACTGCATGCTATCTTACTATATCTAAGTTTGATGTTGAAGAAAAAGCTAGAAAGGTATTCTTGGAGGGGTTATTTTGATCATGTTGAAAAACTGCCCATTCAGTAACTTTATACGCTCTCAATAGCGCAACTCCTTTCACTAAAAAATTTTAAGCTACCAAACCAAAAAGAAAAATGAAACCTTTGTTGAATCATCGTGAAATTGAAAGAGAAAATCTAATAAAATTCTTGCTGACTTGATATACTCTATTTCCACAATACCCTGCTCTGTTTATATAAGTTTACTTTCAGATCATGCTTTGAGGTATTTCAAGTAGAATGTAAGTTAAACAAGAGTTCTATTCACATTTTCGAATTATTGCAGCTGAACACACTCAAACTGAAAAGAGATCTATTTATCCAGTTAATAATTTGTATCTGTTCTGGCTGAATTTAAAAATCTGCACTTTTTTGGCATGCTATCATTAATGTACATCTTCTGTTTTAGTTCATTGGCTAATCTGGTGGTAGATCCATTTATGAGATGAATTGTGGTTGAAGCCATCGATGATAGAGTAATCTATAATGATTTGGTGCCAGCTGACATCAAAAGAAGTAGGTACTTTGAACCCAAAAGTGATCACCACAATCTAAAACGTATCATTAATGAACAATGAAATCAAAGGGTAAAGCCCAAAGCCAAATGATACAAACCATACCCAAATTATAATATGGCTGATATTTCCACAGATTCCCTTTTCTAGTGAATCTTAAAAGAATTCAGCTGTAACTTTAGAAATCCATTTCCATTTCAAGCTGTTTTGAATTTTTGATATAATAACTTAAATTATTCTTACTTATAATATTTTTTTACACAAAGTTAAATAAACAGAAAAATTTGCTAAATCATAATCAGAATGGCAATTTATTACTTGCTTTGTGGTGTACAATCATGGATGGTCCTTGTTAATTTTGTGTGACAAAAATTCAGCTCCTTTGAATCCAAATCTTTAAATATTTCAATTTTAACGAAACTGAATGGGCCATGATATCCTTGTTATTTTTTGAAGAAATTATTTAAGAGGAAAGTTTTGTGAGCTTTAAAATTTATTATTCAGTTTTTTGAAACTGGCGCATTTTTCGAATTGATTTAATGTAAAGCATCATTCAATTTTTTGCTCTAACAAAAAACACTAAAATTTTCTGCTTACTTTTTAAAAAAACTTCCAAGGTCTTATAAAAGAGACATTCCAAATTTAACCTTTGAAAGTCTTTTTTTCTTTTCTGATTTAAGCAAGAATGAGCCAATCACTAGTCTGGATAATTTACTTCTTCTTAAAGTTCATCTCTGTTCAATCTCTAGACAAGCACAATTAGCTTTTCCAAATTCATCCAAGTTCGACTGAAATAGGCCATTAGTTCAGCCAATCTGCAAAATTTTCTTGGCAGAAGGAATCTTTTTAGCGCCCATGGAAGGAACTTTCAAATGGGATTTTTGTTGTTTTCAACTTTTTTTTGTTTGCCTTTTTTATGCCTCATAGCTTCTCTAGAGTGTTGAAATGGTTCGATTATCTTTTCCATTTCTTTGATTAATATTGATGAAAAATTATTGCTCCACGCTTCCTATTCAAGAGAAAAGGTGAAATCAGTGCCTATGTTTTGTAATTCCTTGGTATATGCTTTTGGATGATATATTCTTTTGGATAGGCTCAAACTGCATTGCCTCCATTCTTTCCTTATACTTTTTAGTGCAATATACAATCCTATGTAGAAAAGGAAGCCTAAATCCTCGTCTAATAGAATGGAATGTCACAGAAATAACCCATTAGTCTTTACCCAAACGGGGCGGCTATCTGTGTCTAAAACATACAAAGGACAAGAACGGTTTTTCTTTACTGTTTGTGATGCTGGTCATTGAAGATTTAGTAGAAATGGAAAATGATAAATTCTCTTGCCAAATGTGTCGATTCAAAATATTTTATATAGTGTGATTCGAAAAATAAAAATCAGATTTGGCTGTAATTGAAAAGTGAGAGCATTCTTTCAATATAGAGACTTTCGAAATCTTCTTACTTCAAAATTTCAACTTCTCTTCCCAAACTAGTTCAATATTCTCTTCTGAATCAAGTTTTATAGAGCAAATTTAAAACTTTGAGTGATTTATTTTTCTTTTCACTTAGGAGATGAATGAAAACATATAGTAGACAAAAAGTACTTTCAAAACTATCAGAAAAAAGTTCAAAAGGCTGAAAATTGACATGGGACTTTCAATTTTTACAATAACTTATTGCCAAAAAACCTTAAATATTCATTTAGCTAGATATACTTAACCAAATGATCAAAATGTTTTGAGCTGATTCAATTAACATTTTTACCAACGAGAAATAAAAAAGTTCTTGATAGCTAAGATAAAATGAATATAAAAAAGAAGAATTGTAAAGACTTTTTATACTCCCAATCTTGATGCCTTGTTGATTCTGCAAGAACATTCTGCTTGGAAATTTAATTCAGTTCTCTAGAGAGTGAGGTTTTCTCCATTTTTCCATTCGCCTTGAAGCTCTTATTTCCCTTTGATGTGATCCATTATTAGCAGCTCAGGGCTCGATTTACATTCAAATATATGACACTAATTTCATGCAAGACAAACAAACGAAGTCAAATTAAAGCCATAAATGTATTGTTGAGATAAAAAGAGGTCCTTTTCTGTTGATGATGAAAGATGCAACAGCATGTGACCCAGAGTTTAAAATGCCAATCAAAGAGATGCCTTTTATACCTAATCAAGTTTCAGCATTGCAGATGTTTGAAAATAAATAAAATTGCTGCACATCTGATGGTAAAAATGAAGAAGAACCACAAAAGAAATCAACTGTTTATTTATGAGCTAAATAATATTACTTGGCTTATAATTTCCTACAGATAGTAGGGTCAGATCAAAGCTCGGCATAAATTCAAATACAAAGAATCTGCAGTGAATAATTGTCTGGAGAGCAGTTGCCTCTCTTCCTATATATCTTTCTAGATCTTCTTGCCTCATCCTTAGATTGGTATAAAACAGCTGTCTTAGTCTTTCCTTTCTTCAGGATGTGAAAATTATTGCTACTAACATGATATGACCCTTGGAAAAATAATAATTTATCCCATATAACACACGATCGATCACTTATGGAATCATCTTTAGTTATCAATAACGCAAAGTTGTTCCATTTTCCGCTCACACACCAGATCCATCGCTAAAGAAAGTTTGCTTAAGACAGGTCTCGATATTCACTCGGCCTTAGAATATACAACAAAAACGATTACTTGTCCCTTTGGGGAACATATAAAAAATGCAAACCTGGAAATGAGAAGAATTTACTTTGACTTCAGAAATCATTCATGGTGATCATTTTTGGTGTACATATATAGGGGGAATGAAAACGATAATCCTTTTTCGTCTTTTCTTGTCATTAACGTCAATCACATTCCATTGGAGAATATCCGGGCAAGTTGCAGACAAAGCAGAACTTTTTGCATGCTCCAAGTGAATGTAAAACCATAATGAACAAATGTGCCACTCTCACTCAAACTTTTATGCGCAAGATACGAAATAAAACTATTTCCACCATGGAAGGAAAAGCTGTTTAAGATAACAGATAGACAATCAGTTGTAACTTTTGGCTTTTCACTTCAGTTGCAGTTAAAAAAATGAAAAAAATAAGTACAAATGGTGATCAGCACTGCTTCCCATAGGCCACTTAAATTAATATTAAAGACAAGTCATAAAAATGGCACAATACTGGGAAAGAAAGTTTGTTTTGATGTTTTTGCACTTCCCTTGAACTATGGTTTTAACCTTATTGCTTTGACTCCTTTCCTAGTAAAGAATAAGCAAAATGTCAACTTTAGGATGAAATGTAAAACTGATTTTTCTGGAATTCATCAGCATCTTGCTTTGTTTGATCCAATGCAGCTTTTATTGAAATACAAATGCAAATAGAAATATTTTACAACTTAATGTTGAAAAAGGTTTGTAAAGAGGGTCTTCCAGATTGCTCTTGACAGTCAAATCAAATCAAGCTATATTGTAGGGATGAAATTGGGTCACGCTGCTCAGTCCAGACAAACTATTAATGGAGAGCTCACTACTACCAGTTGTGTATGCAAATAATCTTTTAAAAATGAAATGGTATCTAGTCTGATCAGATAAGGCTATTGAAGCTTTTCTCGATATTGTAATTCAACTTTTGTTGCCATTATTAGGCAAAATATTTTTCATGCATCATTGAGATATCTTAGCATTAGTACAAATTTTGAGGCAATAACAATATGATTAATGTAAACAATTTTTGAAGTTTATCAGAAATATTTTTGTGTCTATATAAAATAATGAAAAATTATATTTATAAAAGTAAAAAAAAGTAAAAATGATACAGCAAATATTCAAAGAACTTTTTTGCATCATCTACTAAAAGGTGTGTTGAAAGTATATAAGTTGAGAATCGACAACTTTATATGTGGATTAATTCAGAGACTGACTCTTGACTTGTTGACGACAAAAAACTACTTTCATTTTGATTAATGATTTATTTATCAATAAAGTGTCCAAAGTAAATGCTTTCTCACACTTTACCTTCAAAGTGCCTCTTTTTTTTGTTGGCCTCCTCAACTCTTGCAGATATTGTAAGTGATAGACTCCCTGTTTACCTTCATACTATAACCTTAGAGACTTTCCCTTACCCAAAGGAGGCAACGACATCAGGAAAGATTATTTGACTCTTCAAAAAAAGATAAGATGTCATATAGCAGCTTTTATTATCAGTAAACATTACTTGTATCTTGCAATACCAAGTGCGTAGAAAAAGTGAACAAAAGTAAAACTTTGGTGCACAAAGTACTCAAATTGATAAGACTTGAAGATTTTTCTCTTTGAAAAAACTTTTTTATCAAGTGTCTATTTCAAGTTAAAGTATAGAAAAAAGTACATTTGTTGTATACTAAAAATATATTCTGAAACTGTTTCATTGAGTTAAAAAAGTTGAATTTTTTTCAACATGAAACTTCATTAATCTTTATTCTCACATATAATTCAAGATAAAAAGTCTTTTGGCAAATATTTGCAAAAGTAAGTCGGATGTGAAATTGCTAATGTCACTGAAAATGTAGGCTTTTTTAAACAAAGCAAACACAGCCTTTCTAATTCAACATACATTCAAATTCTTTCGCAATTTTTATCAAAATTACCCTTGGGTATATTTCTACAATTAACTTTTAATTGCACCATTACCTTGATTTATGAATATCAGCATTACATATTTTCATGTTAAATGGTGTTATAATTTTAGCAATTATATGATGGAAATTTTAATAGATATTATTTGCTGCCCTTAGACAAAAGCAAGGACAGAACTTCTTGATTTACCCAAGAAATTCAAAGAACTACTTCAGCTCTTTTTTTAAACCATGGAAGCATTTTGATTTCTTTTGTATTTGATAAAAACAACTGAAGAAAGAATCTTGCTGTGTTGTCATCTTTCCATTCAAAAAAGTCATCCTCGATTTTCAAAATTGTATGGTGCAAACAAAAAAACCTCTGACACGATTCATTCCACGGTTGAAAGGTCTGAATCATTTTTTCGTTGTTTAGAAAAGATAAGAAAACCGTGGATGATTTTGTTGAGAAATTTGAAAGGTGCTCGAACAACAAAAGACGTTTTTCAAAACACTTTTTCATCAAAGTTTTTTTTTTATTTCTTTAAATTTCAAGGCCAATTCAAATAAAACCTTGATTATATTTTTTGAAGTTTATTGAATTAATCTCAAGTATCTATTTAATTTTAGATTAATTGAACAATTTGTTGAAAGTCAAACTATGATCAACAACTTTCTCTTCTTTGATGATTTTTTTTGCAAAAGTCACTCAGAAAGTTTCTCAAACATCAAAGTTTTGGAAAATCAATTATCATTTCCTCCATGAAAGGGTAAACTTTAATTTTCTGAATGCATGGAAGTGTCAGGTTCTTTTAAAATGCATTTCACTTGTCTATAACTTCACTTGAATTCAAAACTGACGTGATATCATAAGAAGCTAGGTAGTTTTGCACCAGATGCTTGATCCTCTTATTTTCTATCCAGCAAATGCATCTCTGTTCAATCTTAAATTAAAATTGAAGGAAGTCTCAGCAATACCAGGACTTACATTTTACTCTATACCTTTAAGAACAGCATTTAAAGAGTCAACTAAAAGCATTACACTAAAAGTACGTTCTAGAAGCTCAATAGACGACCAAAAAGTGACTTGAAACTCAACAATTTATCTTCATTCAGTGTCTAGAAAGTCTCATAAGAAAGCAGTAGGTTATTGATTTGATGCCAATAAATTCACAACTAGATTCACCATTAAGTGTTTTTGGAGCCATAAATAACTAACACCAAGATATTACTTTTATGGTTGATCAAAAAAGATCCTACAAGTTAAAATCTTGATTAATAGAAGGTCTACACTAATTAATGCTTGTTTATTCCGTCGTCTGTTTTGACTTTTATTGCCAATCAGATAATCCTCCATGATGAATTGATATGTACATTGTGCTATTTATGTCTTAAGCATGTTAAATTTATGAAGGTATTTTTCCTTGAATTTAAATGAAGCCTTTATGGTAGTGATAGGCCCTAACCCAACCCAATCCGACCCGAGCATACTTTTGACATGCAGTAAATAAGAGGCCAAACCGCCTCTGACCCGGGTACCTTTTGACCTGACCCGAAGATATTTTTTTGACCTGAAGGAAAAAAATTGGAAAATTAGTAATTTTTAGGCGAAATTTTCCAAGGCCAATCCTAAACCAAAGATGGCTGACCTGACCCGAGCATCACAAAATTGATCCGATCTGGCACGGGTCAAAAATTTTTGACCCGGAACCATCACAACTCTATGGTACAATCATTAAGCAATGGTATATTTTTAAGAGTTTCTGTAACAACGACATTATGACCTCTATTCTCTTTGATCTGTAGTTCAAAAACTGTTTTTCAACTTGTGGACAGATAAACAAGGAAAACGGTCAAGTAGAAAGGTATTTAATCAGGACTCTTTCTGATCTTCTTCAAAATGTAATAAGCTTGAATTGGTATATTTGCAATCCCATCCAGCAAATTATTTTTTGCTTTAAATCCAATTTAAGCTGAGGCCAATCCTCACAGAAAAGTGCTTTCATCAACTTCTCTTGTTGGCTAATCTGAAGACTACAGCTTCAAAAACAACCTCACACTTTCAACAACGGAACAGAAAACCTTTCATCTTATTTGGTGCCTGGAAATTTTGTTTTGGATTTGACAAACTCTTAGTCCTCTTGACATTCCCTTTGACTCTACAAGAAAAGCTAAAGATCTGAAAGAAACTGTGATGAGATAAGAAGTCATCAATAAGCAAATGACTACAGTACAATTTATGGATTTTTAAACATTATATTGATAGTTTGTGAGTAAGTTTTAGTGTTGAAAAAATAGCATGTGGGAAAGAAGAATTTCGAGCAACTTTCAATCTTGACTTAATTTTATTTTTCAATTTTTTTATCCAATAAGTTTTGAAAATCAACACTTTGTCACAGATCGATCAAACTCTCGAATCTTTGCACAATCCACGTCAAGTCAAAGTTTGGAAAAGGGATTCAAAAAGACTTTCTATCGACATCAAGCAATGTTTGCCTTAAATGGAAGACAATTTGATAAACTTTTAAGAGATTGATAAACAAAGGATTGACTCAAATTGGGTGATGAATTCAAGCAAAACTTTTTAAGTTGCGAGATAAAACCCAATGTATATATTTTAAGTTTTAGTGATTGCGTGAATGAAACTGCCTTTTCCACCTTCTTTTTCACTTTTCCACTTTTTTTCACCAAAGAATTGTTCGACAAAAGTGACGACAAAAAATTTCCGCATCCAATCTGTCAGCATTAATTCTTAAAAAGTTTGTATTTCTTAAGAAATAAAAACGGAAGAATTCAATAAATCAATATCAATCAATATCAAAAATTCCTTCTGTCTGCCAAGCATGATTCACGTCGGTAATAATTTAAAGAAAAACGAAAAAAAAGGTTGGTTTCTTATTCGTCAAAAGAAAGTTGGAAAATTCACACTTGAAACAATAAGGCTATATAAATAGAGTAGCCTGAAAGATTGAAAAAAGAACTTTTGAGTTATAATTTGGGTGCAATTAAAATTCGTCGAATTTCCAGTTCGTCGAATTACCAGCTCCCTAGGTGGGATTGGGATACGTGAGGGGAAACATGGCCCGCTGGGTTAGGAAGGGGGAAACGTGCCCTGGGAGGTGAGTGGGGTTTGGTTAGGTTAGGTTAGCAATAAATGCCTTTTTGGTTAAAAGGGGGTTAATGTTGGGAAAGATGAGGGGGAAGCATGCCCTGCAGGGTTAGGAAGGGGGAAAGATGCCAAATTGGGCACTTTTTTGGTTGTGTTGTGTTCATAATTGTCTGAGAATCTCTTACCTAAAGAAGGTTAAAGCTGAGACTTGAATGGTTAACAACAACTATTTATGATAAAAATTAGCCCCTAATCATTCTAGGCAGGGAAACAGGGGGTTGCTGTGGCCTTATGGCTAGAGCATCTGACTGAGAACTGGGAGACTGGGGTTCAATCCCCGGTCTGGGCAAAATCTTTGACCCCTGGATTTGCATTAATTAATAATTTCCAGTAGATGATTATCTCAGTCAGGTTTGATTATTGTGCAGAAACTTGATTAAAAATTAATTGTCTCCTAATCTTTGACTCTTAATTATCAAAAAATACAACCAAGTGACTGCAACACACAACTTTCAGTGACAAGAATTGTTGTAAAGCCAACACCAGTAGGTGTTAGAATAATCAGTTCCTTAACAAAAAAGCTGTCAATCAATCATTATCAGTGTCAAGGGGTCGTTGTACAGCCTTGGCATTTAGCTACAGTTGAATCAGAGGGTTGTGATTTCAAAACCCAACACCTTCAGGCAACTTTTGAGTCTGGTTTGCAACTGCACCAACAAAAATTTCCAGCCAGAGTAAAGTGTACGATAAGAATTGAATAAAAGTCTCTGATTGTTTATTATTGCCTTTCAGGATATTTTTAAGTCAAAGATTTACCCTTGAGCCAAAGAAATTATTTCTCTGTGAGCTGCCTCTCTCAAATGAAGGCTGGTAAGCAACAAAATCAATATTTCATCTTACTTTAAAAAGTGTTGTTAATGAAGTGATTGAAAATACCAAAAGAAGCACTTGGTATTTCCTCCACAGATTGGAGAAGCTTTTCATATAGGGGTGGCCATGGCTGAGAGGTCATAGGCACCTGACTGAGAACTAAGATCTAAGGTTGTGGTTGTGGGTTCAATCCCCGGCCACCCATGCCAGCAATTTTTCAAC
>Ga0194133_10006285_pt1 | contig 14700 bp, 6 predicted proteins | sample TA2KigOf40mmetaG_FD_155448 | JGI IMG/M metagenome (GOLD analysis project Ga0194133, IMG submission 155448) | Freshwater microbial communities from Lake Tanganyika, Tanzania - TA2015055 Kigoma Offshore 40m | ecosystem: Environmental > Aquatic > Freshwater > Lake | place: Tanzania: Lake Tanganyika...
ATTTTGACAAATCATTTTATATAGATGGCCATCTGTTTAAAGATAAATTACCTCTGGTTTGGATCGAGGGAAAAGAACTCGAGCAAACTACTGTATTTGCCAAATATGAAGATGGTGATGAAATTATTGATTTAGAACAGGTTAACGAAGTTGATAATAATGAATTAACTCACCCAGCAAATAAATTCAATTTTACTGACAAGCACAGAGCAAAAACAAATAAAAAATTCAAACTGCATTGTGGTGATATTTCAACACAAAGGTTTTTGGAGATTGCTAATTTTAAGAAAAAAACAAATGATGAAATTGAACCACAGCTTCCTAAGCGCGATTTTATTGGTCAAACTTCACATGAAACTGAGAATTATTTTAAAGGAATTGAACCGTTCTTCTCACATGCTGTAATTAGTAAAATTAACCCTATTCAAAAGACGTTAGATGGTGTATTTATTAAGATTGATCCGGACGATCAAATAAGGCAAAATGGCACTTATTCAACTCAGCATTGCGGCAACATACTACTTCATTACATTTCTACGAAAGGAAGCCTTACCAAGTCGCAATTCAATGAAGCCGTTTACGCATTACTAAGAGATCAAATTAAAGTAACGGAAAATGTGAATATCAAGGATATTGCAAAGCGTTTAGGATATGATTTACAGAATCTCGGATATATGGATTATGATCCCGATAAGCAAAATGGCACATTCATCGTTAATAAACCTAATTTAGTAGTAATACCTTCTTCTAAAGGAGCAAAGTATTGTCTATTAGGTGCCAGAGACCCCGATTTTATTTCTAAAATAATTAGTTTTCTAAATGAAAAAGTACAAGGAATCAAAATTGAATTTGTAACTAATAATAATGGTACAAATAAATACAATCTACTTCCTCAAGTAATTTTTTTCTACACAAGTAAGTGTAATCAAGAATTAATTAAACCACTAGTTAAAGAATTTAATTTTCTTTACAAGAAAAATGATTTGCATCCTCAATTTGCACTGACTTCTTGTTTTCCGGTTTTAAGTAAATGGAAGGAATATATTAAAGAAACACCAGATACTAATTTGAAAGATACAGAAGGTGGATTTATCTTTAACCTAGATCTATTAAATTTTACAGACAAACCTGTAAATTTCAATAAGCATTTATCTTTAATCAAAATTACAAATGCGCGATATAAAACGATTTATAGGTTATGGTTTGAAGAAAAATGCTATACAATCTCTGATTATAAACTTGGCATTTATTTGTACATTTTTCTGTTAAGGGAAAGAGTTAATAAAGATAATATCTATCAGTATATTGATGATAGTAAATATGCAGCAGAAAAAACAATTGCAATTGACAAGGACTTTAGCTCATTAATACCTGAAAAACAAAGAAAATATTTGACTGAGAAAGTAAATGATGGATTTGTTATCAGAAAAAATGAATTTGAAACACTTAAAGATGACGATCTAAAGAAGAATTATGTAATTCAAATAATTGATAAAAGAACCAATATAGTAATTTACGATGAGTCTAATAAACTATTAGCGGTTCCGCTTTTTTGCGGACTGCCTAATTATTTTTCATTAAGCTTTCAACTACTTAGTTGTGAGGTTTACTCAGTTGCAGAACTTCATTATGATGATATCAAGTACAGAGGGAAATATAAAATTTATCGAAATATTGATAAATTATTCTTAAAAAACACTTTTGTTAACTCATTATTAAAAAGAGGCATAAATAACGGCATTCACAAAAAAACTATAAATCTATAGAATGAACAATCCAATTCAAGTATTCGAGACAATCAGAGATAATTTTATTCTCTATTTGGAAACAGCATTCGGAACCAAATACTCAGATTTTGAAACCGAAAGGCATCAACTGATGAAAAGGGATAAAGTATTTGCCCGTGCTCCCTGGGTTGAACCCCTTCCAACCTATAAAGAATCTGATTTCACCATTGATGAAATACCTGCTATTCCAAATCTAAATGAAGATGAGTTGGCAATTTTTAAAAATATAGCTAAGGCTGGTTTATTTGGGAATAATAAATTATATGAACACCAGTGGAAAATGCTAACACAAGCAATGGAAGGCAAGCATTGTGTAATTACTTCTGGTACCGGTTCTGGTAAAACCGAATCATTTTTACTACCACTTTTCGCATATCTGAGCAAAGAGATGAATACCTGGAAAGCTCATTCGAATAATGTTAATAATTACGATTGGTGGGGGACCAATAGGCAATTTACAATAAATGCGAATGGAACTATGACAGATCGGGTTAAACAAAGACCAAATCTTAATAGACCTGCAGCTGTTAGAGCAATGGTTATTTATCCTATGAATGCTCTGGTAGAAGACCAACTTTCCAGATTAAGAAAAGCGCTTGATTCTGATGATGCCCGCAATGTTTTAACTGAAAAATATAATAACAACCGAATTTACTTTGGCCGATATAATGGAACCTCGCCGGTTTCTGGAAAATTGTTAAAAGAAGATGGAGAGCGAAATGATTTCACAATTAAAAGATTAAAAAAGGAAATTAGAGCTATTCAGGATAATTTAAACAATGTAAATGAGTATATACATATTAATCCAGAAAACAAAACTCCTAACGAACTGAAAGAGCTTTTGGCCAACTTCCAAAGGCTTGATGGTGCGGAAATGCGAACGCGGTTTGACATGCAAGAAACTCCACCGGACATTTTAATTACAAACTTTAGCATGCTTAGCATTATTTTGATGCGAGAGATCGATAATCCACTATTGGAAAAAACCAAAGAATGGCTTTCATGTACAACGGAATTTGACAATGCATTGACTGGACCACAAAAAGAAGAAGAAAAAAAGAACAGAATCTTTCATATAATAATTGACGAATTACACCTTTACCGAGGTGGTTCAGGAACAGAGACTGCCTATTTAATTAGGATGTTACTTAACAGATTGGGTTTAAGTCCAGATAGCGATCAGTTGCGCATTCTTGCATCAAGTGCCTCGCTTGATGGAAACGAAGGAAGGTTGTTTTTGCAAAGCTTCTTTGGTACTGAAAATAAAGATATAAGAATTATAGAAGGACCGGATAGTAATATAGAGATATACGGTGAGAAATCTTCTTATACATTGGGTACCGATGATTATAATTGTTTAAGTGAAAGGATTTCAAATATTGAAAACCATGTATTTCCAATAGAAAAGGAATTAAGTAATAAAATAAAAGAAATTAAGGATAACCAGAATATTTCGGAAAAGGAAAAAAAGGAACAAATTAAAAGCGCATCTCAAGAAAAATTCAATTCGGCAATTTTAGTTTCAACCACGATTTATGAACGGTTTGAAGCTCTCCTTGAGGAAGTAAAGAACCAATCAGTGGAGCTGAATAAACGAATTTATTCGGCGTTTAAGAGCGCGGACGGTAGAGTGAGGGCAATTCCTGCTTTCAAAAACGGTGAAGGTGACCAGACCGAAGGAATAATCTCATTAGCAGAAGCATTGTTTGGTGATGCAAACCAAATTGAAGCAGTAAAGGCATTTCTTTATATTCTTGGATTATTTGAAAGATTTAATATTGAAACCATTTTTCCCCGACTGCGCTTTCATTTATTCTACAGAAACATAGGTGGGTTATGGGCGGAGTTAAAATCCGATTCAGAGATGGCAGCTAATCCTAATACCATGCCTATTGCCAATTTGATGACCACACCCTCGTTAATCTCAAACAATAAAAGAACACTTGAGTTGCTATATTGTGAGAACTGTGGAACTGTTGCATACGGAGGAAATAGAATAGATACGTTGGATGAACAAGGCCACAAAATAACAGAACTTTTACCACTTAGTGCTGATATTGAAGGGGTGCCTGAAACGTCTCCTGCAACCATCGTTGAAAAAAGAAAATATATTGACTTTTCTGTCTTCTATCCAGGAGATTTCTACAATGGTGCTGCTGATCCTGAAAACCTTATCCCTACAACGAGAGGTTTTAAGGCCGATTGGCAAGAAGCATGGATAAACGTAAAATCTGGAATAATTAAATTACATGACCCAAATGATAAAGATAATTTTATAAAGGGTTTGTGGTACAGAGTAAAAGACGATGGGGTGGACATAAAACACATTATTAATCAAACAAATACTATAAAAGAAGTTGGTGCCCTGCCCTGTTTGTGCCCTAATTGCAAAGCAGATTATTCTCATCCCAAAAAGAAAAAACATTCTCCATTCAGAGGATTCAGAACCGGTTTTGGTAAAGTAAGCCAAATTTTAGCGAAAGAGCTTTTTAAAGATCTTCCTGATGGAGAAAGTACAAAGAAGTTGGTTGCCTTTTCTGATAGCAGGGAAGATGCAGCAAAACTTGCAAAAAATATAGAAGAAGAGCATTTCACAGCTTTGCTTAAAGAAGTGATAATTCATAATCTTACCAAAACTTTACAATTTGATAATAATGTAATTACTGCACATGAAACTAATAATCAAGAGGAAAAAGACAGATTACGTAATGAAAATGATGCAAAATATACAGAAATAGCTCAATTATTCACTTTGGTAGATGCAGGAATTGCCAAACCAAATCAAAAACAAAACCTTGCAAATATAAAAGCCAATATTAAGGAGACAAGAGAACTTGTCGATATTGTTCTTCGTGAAATGCTAAAATTTGGAGTTAATCCTGCTGGCCCACTTCCATCCTTGAAAAACTTTAGGAGTGATAACATTTATATTCCTTGGTTCCAGTTTTATAATATAGATTTTCAAAACAATCAATTTGAATTTAATACGACAATTTCTAATTGGGAAAATGCACGAGATAAGACCATTAGGCAAATAGAAGAAAATATTACTGGTCTTATTTTTGGGAAACTTTTTTATAGCTTTGAGGCATCTGGACTAGGATACGCTTCTATCAATAAAGATGTAACAAATGAGGCAATTAATCTTGAAATAAACCCTGACATATTAAAAGAAATTTGCAATTCATTTTTAAGAATTTGGGGAGATTCTTACAGACATAACAGATCGGATTATCAAGTTGAACCATATGAAAACTATGAAGCGATACCATGGAACGCAAAAAGAAATAGAGGAAAAAGGGAAAGAAAGTATATTGTTAAAGTTGCAGAGCTTTTAAGAAAAGATGAAGTCGCGCTTGGAAATGCCGTATACAGCATATTGGCAAATTCCCAACATAGGGGACTAGTCGAAATCAATAACCTCCTGATTAAAATTGTTGGCAGAACGGATAAGTATTATAAATGTCCTACTTGCGGAACTATTCATCTGCACAGTTCTGCAGGGGTTTGCATATTCTGTCTGAATGATTTAAATCCAAATCCCGAACCAGAAACTGTTGAGAATTTGTGGAATAAAAACTACTTAACATTTAATTTGAACAAGGATTATAAACCGTTCAGATTACATACAGAGGAATTAAGCGGACAAACAGATGATCAATTAACTCGCCAGCGTGAGTTTAAAAACATAATTTTAAATGCTGCTGAAAAGAAAATTAAAGCAATAGACCTACTAAGTGTTACTACCACACTCGAAGTTGGTGTAGATATTGGATCATTACAAGCTATATTATTAGCAAATATGCCACCACAACGTTTCAATTATCAGCAAAGGGTTGGTAGAACTGGCCGAAGAGGGCAGATGTTTTCTTATGCTTTAACAATTGCACGTGGTAGAAGTCATGACGAGTATTATTTTGAAAACCCAATAAGTATAACAGGTGACACCCCCCCCCAACCGTTTTTAAGCTTAGGCCAGGAACAAGTATTTAAAAGGGTGTTAGCTAAATCTATTCTTCAAAGTGCATTTAGAAGCTTTGGCTTAAACAAAGGTAGTGTACATGGTGAGTTTGGATCTATACAAGAATTCAGGAATACAAATCAAGACCTTCTGAGTACCTATTTAAATAAGCATATAGACGGCAGTGTAATGATTTTATTTAATTCATTAAACAAAGGGATATATGTAGGTGGAAATCTGCAACCATATATCTTCGATGCTATACGCCAATGGATTTTAGATTTGCCGCTATTAATAATTTCAAAAATTGATGGAAGTAGTAATACTAATATGGATTTATCTGAATTTTTAGCGGAAAATGGAATTTTACCATTACAAGGCATGCCTACCAGGGTTCGTAATCTAATTCATGGATTCAAACCAGTTGGTAAGAATGAAGGTTATGAAGCTACGGTAATGGATAGGGATCTCGGAGTAGCAATTTATGATTACGCGCCAGGTTCACAAAAAACAAAAGACAAAGGGGTGGTTCAATCCGTTGGCTTTACACCAGATATTACAGGCATTAAGTATAATCCTGTCGTAAAACAAATGGAAGCGGAAACACTGCAAATCGATGCATTCACATCAAGGGTTTGGATGAAACAAAACAATTCCACGTTACAACTTAAAACCCATATTTATGATAATCAGAATGCGCAAGAAAATTATGGGAAACCACCTGAGGAAGATGGTTTCTCCATTTTCCTAGGTGCTACTCCGGCAGCTTTTAGGACCGATTTTAAATATCCAAAAGACAGTAATGAGGATTTTGATATTAATTTTTCTAAGCCATTAACCTTTGCCACATCTGAAGATACAGATACGCAAGCTCATCAAATTAATAGTGCAAAGTTTAGTTATTCCCCTCTAGACACAACCTGGAAGATCAATAATAATGGCAAAAAACAATTTACTGGAAAGTACTTTAATGATACAAAAGAAGGGGCTGACTTGCCTAAGCAATGGTTGGATAATAATTTTAGTAATGGCTATAACCCTTTGCCGGATAATCAACAAAAATTTTTGCAAGGTAATAATGAAGAAACACTTTCGATAGTATCAGGAAAGGTAACTGAAGTGTTCAGATTGGAACCCGATAATTTCCCATTATCAATTGAAATTGATCCATTTAGTCAAAATCCCTTTAAAGCATCATCTTCAAAAGGGGCATTTTACTCTGCTTCTTTTTTACTTCAAAGAACGCTTGCTGCAAATTTAGATGTTGACCCTGAAGAAATTGAAATTGCAGCAATAGAGTCAATGGATCTTCCAGAAGTTGATGGGATAACAGGCAGAAAAAGCGCCCGAATTGTATTGACTGATGAGCTACCAAATGGATCTGGATTCGTAAAACGGCTTTATGAGGAGTTTCCTTACTACTTGGAAAGATGTATTAATCCAAGAGAAGATGTTGTTGAGGAAAAGTACAATTACAATATTCTGCAAAATAGGAATTGTAAAGATGCATCCTATCAAGATTTGAAAAATTACAGGAATATGAGTTTTCATCCACTTTTGGATTGGAGATTAGCGGTTGGTTTATTAAGATTGATGTCAGATAACACCTACAAATCTGGTCTTAGGAATGATGATTACCAAAAGCCAGAATTAATGGATTGGAAAGAATTTGCGGTAGAATTGCGAGATAAGTTTGTAACATCTTTTTCTAATATGTCGGGGACTACCTTTGGTGAGTTACCTGGGATTATATTTATGGATGATTTTAAAGTAATAATAGTACATCCATTCTGGAATTATAGTAGTCATCAGCCCGAGGAAAATATTTTAACAGAAGCAATCGCTGCTGCTGGTATTGAAAATTTATATTTCATCGATACATTTAATTTACACAGAAGGGAAAGCTGGTGTTATGAGCAATTGATTACAAAAATTCAAGAAAACCAATAATTGAATGTATGGAACCAATTAAGTTTATTTCGCCTAGCAAGTTCGCTTATTGGGAAAAGTGTCCAATAAAAGCTATATATGGTAAAACGTACACGGATTTAACTTTTTTTCCAAAACATCCTGATGCGGACTTGGGTACCATTCTACATTATTTTTTAGAAAAAAAAAAAGAATTACAAATTAAATCTATTAATGATTTCGAAGAAATATGGCTCGAGAAAATTATTCGTTTAGAGAAAGAATATTTAAACAATAAACTTCAAAAAGTTTACTATCCAATTAAATGGCATGCGAAGTATTTCTCAGTTAAAAAAATATTACTTAGAAACGAAATATTAAAACACAAAAACCCACCTAAATCAGCTAAAAAAGCAAAGGGAGAAATTACAGAAAAATGGATTGATGATGGAGAAGACATTGGTGGAATTCCTGATAAATTTATTTTAAACGATTCAGGAAAAATTATTAAAATAATTGATTATAAGACAGGTAATATTTTTGAATTTATTAACAAGAAAAAAGTGTTAAAAGAAACCTATGTCAAACAACTACTTTTATATGCATATATAATTAAGAGCAAGCAAAATGAATATCCTATTTGTTATATTCAAGACTTACATGGCAATAATCATGAAGTAAAAATTGACGAAAACCTTTTAAATGAAACCTATGCCCGCGCTGTTGAATTAAAAAATAAAATAAACAAAGCGATACAAACGAGGAATTATGAACCATTAGCAAATCCAGACTTCAACAATTGCCATAATTGCGAATACCGTCCAGTTTGTAGTGCTTATAAAAATAATTTCATCAATAATTTTGAAAACAAAAAGGTTGACGTATTTGGAGAAATTATTGACATTAAAGGAAGTGAAAAAATTGAAATTAAGTTAAAAATAACTGAAAAAGAGTTAGTTTTAAAAGGTATTTTAAGCCAAGAAAATGTTTCAATTGGTGATAATGTGTATATCTATAATCTGTTTTGTCCAGATGGCGCCTCATCAATATTATATGCAATAAAAGAAACACTAATAAGAAATGAATAAAATCCCTATTTTATCCTTCTTTTCCGGAGGAGGATTTATGGATATGGGTTTTGAGCAGGCAGGGTTCGAAATTGTATGGTCAAATGAATATGATTCAGACTTTGTACAATTCAACCAGCAAGGGTTAGGCCATTGGAGAAAGTCATTTAATCTCCATAACTACCCATTTATGAATAATAAATCCATTTCAGAAATATCTTGTACAGAAATTTTGGAAGAAGCATTTGGAGAGAAAGTAACAGATTTTTTTGGAATAATTGGTGGCCCCCCTTGTCAAGACTTTAGTATGAATGGTAAGCAAAAAGGTTTTGGAGGTGAAAGAGGAAAACTAACAATAGAATTTATCGATAAAATACTTATGCTCAAACCTTCCTTTTTTGTAATTGAAAATGTTCCTGGCTTGATAATGAACAAGAATAACAAGTTATTTTATTTGGATCTTCTTGAAAAATTAAAAGTCGAGTATCATATCGATATAGAAATATTGAATGCATTAGATTTCGGCGTTCCTCAGTCAAGGAAACGTCTTTTTACTCTAGGATTTAAAAAGAAAGTACCCGCAATTAAAAACTTCCAGTTTAGTTGGCCTTTGAATCAAAAATATAATGGAGTTCTAAATTCAAAAAATTGGCCAAAACAAGATGTCTTTGGTTTGAATCCGGTTATTACAGATGACATTCCACTGGAGCTTTGTGTTATATCCTGTTTAGTGGATGAAAAAGATTCTAGTGAGATTCCAAATTCGAATGAGTATTTTGAACTTAAGACTTCTTTGGAGAAGTTGAATGGCATTAACGAAGGTGAAACATGTCGACCTTCATTTAAGCGATTGCATAGATATAGATATAGTCCTACGACTTGTTATGGTAATAATGAAGTCCACCTTCATCCATTCAAGAACCGTAGAATTTCAGTTAGAGAAGCTCTAAGAATTCAAGGGGTTCCAGATAGTTATGTTTTAGATCCAACTAAATCTTTATCCAAAAAATTCAAAATGATAGGTAATGGGGTACCTGTGCCTCTGGCAATGGAATTAGGAAAAGCAATATTGGATTTTATTAAAAAAGAGTATAAATGACTGGACTAAATGAGATAATTGCTGGGTTTATCGGATTTGCAAATTCTCAAACAAAGGGAAAAGGTGTCCAGAAACTCAAAGAATTCGATAAAACCTTCATTAAACAATACTCTTCTCTCGATGTAAAATTTTCAGTAGGTAAGGGAAGAGCCACGAATATACCATGGATCAGTTTTTTAGGTCCTGGACAACAAACTCAAGATGGAATATACCCAGTAATTTTGTTTTATAAAGATTATGGGATTATTGTATTAGCTTATGGACTTAGCGAAAAAAATAAGCCTAAACTTTCATGGAATCTCACTAATTCGATGTCTATTAATGAATATTTTAAGAAATCTGGTTTCGAAAATCCCGAGAAATATGGAGAGTCATATGTTTCAAAAGTTTATGATTCGACGAAGGTAAGAACCTATAATATTGAGTCGGATTTACTGGAAATCATTGATTTATACAAGAAATTTTTCTCTGAATCGAAGGCTTTGGAATACGCTAAAGATAATTTTCTTGGTTCTTTAGAACCATCAATTTCGAGTTCACAGCTTCATTTCAACCGGAAGAATTTAGAACGCTTCACCTCCTCCCTCCTTACCAAACCTTTTGTCATCCTTACTGGGCTTTCAGGTTCGGGTAAAACCAAATTAGCGCAGGCTTTTGCGATGTGGATGTCCGAAAACAAGGAACAATATGCCTTGGTGCCAGTTGGTGCAGATTGGACCAACAGAGAACCCTTGTTGGGGTATCCAAACAGTTTGAAAGCCAATCATTATGTAAAACCCGATACCGGAGTTTTGGATATCCTGCTGCGTGCTCACAAAAATTATTTGGCGAATGAGAAAGATTTAGCCAAATGCACGCCCTATTTTTTGATTTTGGATGAAATGAACCTGAGTCATGTGGAACGTTATTTTGCAGATTTCTTAAGCACCATGGAATCGGGCGATGAGATTAAGTTGTACAGCGGTTCCCAACGTTTTGCTGAGTTGGATGCAGATGACAACGCTATTTTAGGTACTGAAATACCGGATAAAATCATTCTTCCTAAGAACTTATTCATTATCGGAACGGTGAATATCGACGAAACCACCTACATGTTCAGTCCAAAAGTATTGGATCGTGCCAATACCATAGAATTCCGCATCACGCCAGAAGAAATGAAAGCATTCTACCAAAGCAGTAAGTCCCTCAAAATGGATGCACTTAAGGCACAAGGAAAAGATCAGGCGCCCGCTTTTATGTCCTTAGCTGCAAGAAACAACCTTGCCATAGACCGCAGCAAACACAAAGAAACCTTCGTAGCATTTTTTGAAACCTTACAAGTGGCAGGCGCTGAATTCGGCTACCGTACCGCCAATGAAATGACCGCACTGGTTTCGTATTTAGTGCATTTTGGTATGTCAGAAAAGGAGGCCTACGATGTGGCCATCATGCAAAAATTATTACCCAAGTTACACGGTTCGCGTTCCAAATTGAACAAGGTACTTCCAATACTCATTGAACTTTGCCAAGACAAATACCCCATTTCATTGGAGAAATTGGAGCGTATGAAAAAGAACGCGGAAGAAAACGGATTCGCCAGTTACGCTGAAGCATGATAGAGGTAAAAGAAAAGCTTGAAATACCGCTTGATCATATAAATGATCAAATGAAAATGATTATTTACCCCAATATGAAAGGGGAAAATCTTTTACTGATTGAGGATGATTATAAGAGATACAATGAGGCTAAATTTCAAGTTTTTGAAGGAAAAAAATATTTGTATGAACTTATAAATGCCGGTAATTGGTTTATTGATACCGAAAAAGCCGCGGGTACATTCACAAAAATTAAGGACGGAGATATCGGTGGTTTTAACCCAAATACATTTGTAGGTACTTTTCAAATTCCATTCATCCATCGTTTAACTCAAGAAATAAAGTACGAGTTTATCGAAATTCGGTCAACGAAAATTAGTTACGAAAAAGGAATTAGTGATTCTGATTTTCAAAGTGAAAGATCTGAATATCAAGAAATGGTTAAGGACATTGCTGAACAGTCCATTGACTTGGTGCTTCAATATAATATACCTATTCAACAGTCATATGAATCTGGATTGGAACAATTAGATGATGAAAAGCAGCTTTATCAACGGTTCTTGTTCGTCCGCAGTTTATTCAAAAACGAAGAGTTTGAGGAAGCGGTGCAGAAAATCATCTCAAATCCCGCTACGAAATGGGAAACAGAATTAGAAGCGCGCGATGTTCGCAGCATTAGACGCTTTACGCCAAAAAACATCAGAGAATTGGTTTCGGGTCCCAATCGCATGAACCTGTCAAGTTCAATTGGCGATCTAAAAAGCATCCCAACAAAAATCAGTTCCAATCGCAAAGTCGAATCCGTCGACACCCCTGAGAACCGATTTATCAAACACATTCTGACCAGTTTTCAAGATTTTTGCGAGGCTATTTTACCAAAATTAACAAGGGCAAAACTCACCAGAGAATCGGAAGAAGTGCAAAGCTTCGCACAGCGCTTGGATAATTTATTAAACCAACCTTTTTTCAAGGAGATTAACCGCCCTAATTCGTTAAAACTGAACAGTCCAGTTTTGCAACGAAGGAGCGGATACCGAGAATTATTGAGGGCGTGGCTGCGTTTTCATGTCACCGCCCAATTAAGTTGGAATCCTGAAAACGAAGAAAATTTATTTGCTGGAGGAAAGAAAGACATTGCTTCTTTATACGAATATTGGGTGTTTTTTGTGTTGTTTGAGCTACTTTCCGAGAACTATGGCAAAAATACCACTAAAGACCCTAATCAATTGATTGATGGATTAATTGTTCCTGATAAACATGGATTAGCTTTGACGTTACAAGAGGGAAAAAAACGAGCGTTTAAATTTACCCATCGTTCGGATAAAAGAAATTTGAACATTCAATTTTATTATAATCGTTCCTTTGTTGGAGGTAAGGCTTACGATAAAGATAAAAGTGCAGGATCCTACTCAAAAGCATTTCGTCCGGACTATACCCTTTCGATCTGGCCAAGTGACTTAAGTCAAACGATGGCTGAAGAAACAGAATCGATTGTGCATATACATTTTGATGCGAAGTACAAAGTTGAATATTCATTTTTAAAGGAAGAAAAACCGGAAGAAGGAGAAGAGATAATTGTTGCTGATAGCGAAAATCTAAGTGATGAAGAAAAACAGTCATTGGAAGAGGAAAGAGCTTCAGCTTCTATTAATGTGCGCGAAAAGGAAGAAAAGAAAGGAATCTACAAGAATGTTGATTTATACAAAATGCACGCCTATAAGGATGCTATCCGTCGATCCGGTGGAGCGTATATTCTTTATCCAGGAAATGCAAAAGACAATAAGGAATTCAAAGGATTTCATGAGATTATTCCTGGGGTTGGAGCTTTTGCCTTGAGACCAAATAATGAAGGACAAGCGTCAGAAAACATACAAAAGTTCATTGAAAAAGTTATTAAGAATTTAGAGGATGTGTTGTCGCAACGAGAACGTATGGCGCGCTCCACGAAGAAAGTTTATGCTGAAACATATCATTCACATGACGCTCAACTCGACAACCTGATTCGTCAACTAGGTACAAGTGAAATACCAGATGAAACTCATGTGCTTGTGGGTTATTGTAAGGATGAGAAACATCGAAAATGGATTTCAGGTGATTCTAACAATATGCGCTACAACATTCGTTTTGGCGAAGGTTATGAGGTAAATGGCAAGATGGCGGCGGCGCAATATTTAATTCTTTATTCGGGAAAAGATTTTTTACATCAAGAAATCTACAGAATTAAGCCAGCCTCCGCAAAGATAATTTCCAAAGAAGACATGAAAAAATTAAATTATGACGATGCAAATCATTCGTTGTATTTTGTCTTTGAATTAGCAGAAAAAATAAACTTAGACGCTACTTATAGATTCGATAAGCAGTCTGCTATTCTTAAAGGTAAATTAGCAGATCTAAAATCTAATTTTCGCCCGTTTACGTTGAATTTGATGGAGTTATCTAAAATTCGTTTGAAAAAAGTCTAACCACCGGCACATCAGCAGCAGCCCAATCTATATTTTTTAATTCACGAATATTTAACCAACGAAAGGCGATATGTTCGGTCAAGGTTGGCTCTTGTTTGCTCGTACAATGAAAAGCATGCATAGTGAGGAGAAAATCTGGGTATTGGTGTGTTAGCGTACCAATCTTTTTCTCTACCACAATTTCCATTTCTAATTCTTCTTTGATTTCTCGTAGCAGCGCCTCTTCTTCTGTTTCGCCCAATTCAATCTTCCCACCAGGAAATTCCCATTTCTCAGAAATATAATGTAAGCTAGAAACCCCTCGTTGAACACAAAGAATCTTCCCCTGTTTTTCTATAACAGCTGCAACAACAGTGATGTGTTTCATGGGGTTAAAAATAACTTTAATTTTACCGGGAATCTATTATTATAACCAAAAACAGTAAGTGAATTATTGCAAATAATGAATGGTTTAAGCTACCTCCTTTGCCAAGCGAGTTAAAGTCCAACGTTTAGCTTTCATTATTTCTTTAGTCTTAATTGGTAATTTATTCCCTTCCTGCGATTTCAAAAAATCAGATAAAGCTGGAGGTAGTTATGTCAAACCCTCCGTAAACTACAAAGGTCAAACACGAAAAGGTCACGTCCGCAGAAAAAGTAATCACCGATTAAAACGCCATCCTTAACCAAAATCAGTCGAGGTACACGCACAAGCACTATGTAAGCGAAAAAATAATGTATCTTAGTTCCTCAATTTCCAAATTGGGAGAAAGAAAATTTGGCACATTGGCACAACAAAAATTTAGTAAACGATAAAAATGGCTTCAGGTCTTAAACTTGGTATCACAACAATAGAAGATTTG
>Ga0194133_10006288_pt1 | contig 14690 bp, 8 predicted proteins | sample TA2KigOf40mmetaG_FD_155448 | JGI IMG/M metagenome (GOLD analysis project Ga0194133, IMG submission 155448) | Freshwater microbial communities from Lake Tanganyika, Tanzania - TA2015055 Kigoma Offshore 40m | ecosystem: Environmental > Aquatic > Freshwater > Lake | place: Tanzania: Lake Tanganyika...
TTGGTCGAACTTGGATTGGGCAAACTTGGTTGGGCGAACTTAGATTGGGCAAAACCAAGTAGACCCCCAGTATAATCACACATCTTATTCCCACTAGCTTATGAGAGTCCTTCTTATAGAACTAAAGGGCATTGGTATAAAATTATTTTGAAAATGTCCTTATTAAGTAAAAAAAATTGCCCAAAACACAGTCATTTTATTGGCTGGGAAGTGACATACATGTAGTGAGTGGTTTTGAGCGAACTAACTCACTCCCTGAGAATCAATCAGTCTATCTGAGTCCCTGAGCTTTTATCTCTCCCTTTGCTTATTGAATAAAGAGTCGATGTAATATGGAAATATTTTATTACCTTATACAGAGACGTAACATTTCAAAAGCAGCAATAGGAAAACAAGCAGCAGAGGGCGTTTAGCCAATCAGGTAAACAGCACATGGTGATAGTTGTTATCGTAGCAAGGTTTGAACTTATACTCCTTAAACCAGCAAAAGGCTTTCATGCTTTTATATCTTTACTCTTAATTTGAAAGAAAGGGGTGTCTGCCTATCTTGCTCTGAACACATGTTCTCATTATTCTTATTTCCATTCTCATTATTCTCATTTTGAGTTTCACCGGATGTGCTGTGGGTATTTTACAATTCAAGTAGATCTCAACAGGCAACATAACATTTGTTTAGATTTAATTGGCATATTGTAAATTACATTCAGTAATGAGGTGAGATGTTCTAATTGGTCTATTACATTCAGTAATGAGGTGAGATGTTTGTGTCAAAATGAAAGAAAAGGAACTTGTGAGTTTTGTTTCATTTGCTGTTCAATTTCGTAAGGTTTGTGCCGTCTACATACATTTGTATTTGTATATTTGTATTTGTATATTTATCAAGCTCCATCGAAAACCATATTACAGAGTAAATACAGATATGCATGTAGACTAATCCTGGGAGCACATTCGATAGGATCAGATGCAATCATGTAAACAGAATAGTGATGTCCCTGTATAATCACAACATCTTATTTCCTCTTGCTTACGAGTATACTTCCTTTTTAAAGTACTAAAAGGCTTGGTATAAAATGATCATAATACTTTTATTGGAATAAGAAAGCTTGCATAGTAAAACTTAAATCTACGGCCTAATTATCTACCACAATCTTACGTCTAAGAATAATTACTACTTGACATCTAAAGGCACGCAAGCCTTTTTATTGACATGTGAGACAGAAGCGTGGTGATCAAGTGTACTCGGTAATCAAACTTGAAACAACAAGTTAATTAGTAATCTAAAAATTCTGATCCGAACTGTAACCTTTGTTGGTTATCAAATCATTGTATATAGGAGACTACACAGTAAGTACACTTTATATTTAATTGGACCAAAAATAAATTCTGAATTGGTATACCAATAAAGTTACTTTAAAGCAACTATTTAAATTGGTATATTCTCCTCAGGATGAAGGATTTGTGTCAAATAAATCAACCAGTTGAAACAAGTGTCCCAGCAACACAAGCTGTCAGACATGAGGCCATTCCTCCTGAAAATCATTAAAGTAAAGTAGCTTTAACACCTTCAACTATGTTCTTTAAATCAGAGTTATTTTTTCATGCAAAATATTTTTATTATCAATTCAATGACTTTTTAATGATCTTTCTATCACCAAATCCTTTGATTGATCAACAATTTTTATCTGGAATTGTCCTTTAATTATGATGCCTGCTTTTCGCTTTGGATTCTAGCCACATCCTTTTAGACCCAACGTTAAAAACTGATACAAACTTGACTACCAATTCTGGCCGCCAAAATCATTTATCCCTGTTTTATGTATTTAAATATGCCTATGACCCTCAAATAAATAGTGAGTAGTTATCATTGGTGGTGTTTCTTGACGTTAAATATCCTCCCCTCAATTTACCATATTTTAAATAGATTCAAATCATATTAATCATAATAACTCTCCATTGACTCAAAAGTTCATGACCTTACCAAACCTGAGCATACTTCTGACCCGCAGTAAATAGAGGGGCCGACCGGATGAGATTTTTTCAACCCGAAGATAAAAATTGAAACATTTGGGATTTTACGGGAAATTATCCAGACCTAGAGGTAGCTGACCCGACCCGACATAACCTGATCATCAAAAAAAACCCAACCCAACCTTGGGCAAAAATTTTGACCTAGACCCTTCCCTACCTGCTACAAAGGCTCTGACGGCAACTCCTACAATGTCTGGACGTCTTTCAGGAGCCATAGAGCTCAAGCTTGCAATAGTGATACCAATGGATGCAGGATTTGAGAACCCACACATAGCATAGGTTACAATCATCTTTGATCTTGCACTCATCTGATGCTCAACCAAGGGAAATTTAAAGTAAGCCACCCAAGTGTTGACAAACGTTTTGATGCCCATAAGTTGTCCAACCATTTCCAAATCCTTAATTTTGATTGCAATTTTATTTTGATTTTTTTCACATATGATTTAAGTATAAATACTCACATCGTTCTCCACTCCCATTAGCCATGCAATTGGAATGAAAATTTTGCCCAGCACATACTCAACTGTGAGATATTCAGCCCCAACAAGACCACCGAACCATTGCAACAACCCGTTGACAAAAGCAACAAAAGAGATGATGGCAATAAGATTGGCAGCTATATTGGTAACAATAGCAACAGCAGAGGCAGCACCCTGCAATTTAAATCAAGAATTAGACTTACTGTATGGGTTGTACAATATTCAGTCCCTTGAAATAGGAGTTTTGAAAGCGATGGGTTAGGGTCAAAATTTATTTGACCCTGGTTGGGTCGGGTCAATTTTTCATTGGTCGGGTTGGGTTGGGTCAGCCATCTTTGGTTTGGGTTTGGAAAATTTTGCCTAAAAATTCAAAATTTTTCAATCTTTTTCCCTTTGGATCAAAAATATATTCTAAAACGTACAAGTTTTGAAAAAAGTGTTTGAACTCAATCTTTACCTGGCTTGCAGCATCTAACAAGTTATATTCTGTGGATTTTATAGGTTCCAAATCTTTGGCAGATGTCTTGGTTTTCTTTGTCTCTGCAAACCAATAATGTTAATATTACTATAAAATATTGAGAGTTGCTGTTGAGAAATTTTTACATGAAATATAACAGATCAAGTATGGCGATTCTGATGGGTCAGAAAGACATTGATAGAATCCTTTTTAAAAGGACCTCGACTATGCTATTCAAACTACTTACGCAGATCACACCCACTTGATCTTGCTACTACTGCTCTTAGTAAAAGTTACTATGATGAGAGAACCCCTTATTGCCAGCTTGGCTTCTTCGGTACTAGCAGACCACGTATTGGCCGTGCTTGTATCTCAAATGCTCCCAAACACACGGTCAAAGAATGGAAATTTAATTGGCTTTCTCATAGCGTGCTCAATTTCTAGAGGAAGCTAACTCAGCAAATGGATCATAATGTGTAAATTCAACCAAGACTCAATTGCAATTTTCTTCCTTTATGGTGCCTGTGGTGATCAGGATTTTTTCCCCGATGGACCAACCCAAGCACATCAGAATGAGCCTTCTATGCATCTCCCTTTGATAAATCCGGGTTTTTTTACTCTAAAAATGTAAGGGCTACTGCAGGAAGTCTCTAGGCATAGCAATTCTTTTTTCTCTTTTTTTGCTGTTTTTGATATATTTTAGATTGATTAACTTTCTTAATAATGCATTTTATATTGTCAATTAAAGGTAAAAAAAATATTAATCTATATTCTATTATAAAAATGATATTTTTTATTATTTTGTTTACTAGGTAAGATTGAAAACTTACCTGGATATAGAAGTTTTGCACATGCTAGAGAGGCTGGGGCTGACATCAGGGATGCAGACAAGAGATGGGTGGCAGACACATTGACAGCAATAAGAGCTGCTAGCATAGCCCCAGCAATAGTTGCAAAACCACTTAGTAATCAAAAATATATGTATCAAAGGCATTCCATCTAGTAGGATTATTTTTATTACCTAGTCATGACAGAATGAAGTTCAGATGGTGTCAGCTTCTTTACATAAGGTTTGATAAGAAGAGGTGCCTCAGCTAGGCCAAGGAATACATTTCCAGCTGCAATCATTGATTCACAGGCAGTTGAGCCAAGAGTTACCTTAATACAATATCAGTCTATTATGAAAAAATATGGTGCTATGATTGACTGAATAGCGATTCATCAAATTTGCTTTCGACCAAATTTGCAATTCGTCAAATGACATTTTTTACCACAATCATGATTCATCAAATTACTGTTCGTCAAAATAGACCTGGATTTCTGTGCCTAATCCAGTCCTTATCCGAGTGGCTTATCATCTGGGCTAACCCTTTCAGGTGACCCTGACCCCAAACCTTCTGAGCCTATTTTGACAAATTGTGATTTGGACAAAAGTTAGTTTAACACATTGTAAATTTGATCAAAGGTTGATTCGACGAATCGTGATTTAGACAATCTTCATAATAAAATTTTATTGTTTTTCATCTTTATTTACCTGTAGTGCCCAGCCCACTTTACCAATGATCCATTGCATAGTGCCAAGGTAGAAAAGCATTGAGATGATGAAGCTGAAGAAGTAAATGACACTGAGTGACTTAAATATGAAAGTTGTGTTGAAAATCTTGGCCTCATTTATTGCACTGATCACTTCAAAAGTTATAGAAGTTTTGTTCTCAAACAGTTTTGTATTAAATGGGGGCTTCTCATTGCTGGCCAAGTAGCCGAAAACAAATCCTGAGCCAGCATCAGAATAAGCTAAAAAGGTCTCGACCTACATAAAAGACAATCATTTTATTTTGAATTCTCAGATGATTATGAATTTTCTTTTTGACTAGAGACAAAAGATTCATAAAAATTTGACACCGACATGTTCAAAAGTAAAAGAAAAAAAATGAAGGGATGTCTTGGATTTAAAAAAATAAATAATGGAATGAAAATCTTTTCATGAAATAATGTATTGGCAATTGATCAAAGCAGAAAGTTTCTTTGAATTTTTGTCTCATATTTTGGAAAATAAAATGTCTCCAATTGAAATTAAGGCTGTGTAAGCACATTTGAATGGAGTGCTATGATTTTAAGCTGTTTTCATGTGTTTTATGGCAGTTTACAACAAAAATTTGCACCATTGGCACGTATATTCCAGTGTGCCACGTGTAAACAGGGGCAATACACCTGAAAGTTGGCATATTTTTGGTCAAATTTTTCATTTTATGACTTGCTTTTTTAATTTGAGTACAGAAGATCTAGATATTCTCAAAGGAATTATATATGTAGACGGCACAAACTTTACGAAAATTGAACAGCAGTTTTACAAACATGTGTCCTTGACTTAATCTTTATTTTGCTTCAATATCTCCCCCCCCCTACTACCGGCTAAAATTACAACTCAGACTGTAACTGATGCGACCCGCAGCAGACTGGTGAAAAAGCAAAATAGGAATAAGAAAACATACGATAGACAAACCCCCCTTTCTTTCAATTCAAAGCAAATAGAATATTTGCACAAAGCAAAACAGACAGACAACCCCTTTCTTTCATATCAAATCAGAAAGTATAAAAGCAAGGACTCTCTTTACTGGTTTATAGAGTTTTAGTTCAAACCTTGCCACGTTCACAAGTATCACCATGTGCTGTCTGCCTGATTGGCTTCAAGCCCTTTGTTGTTTGTTCACCTGTTGCTTTTGAATTGTACCATCTTTGTTTAAATGTAATAAAATATTTCCATATTACTTTGACTCTTCATTTCAACAGGTGGGATAGAAACTCAAAGACTCAGACAGACTGATTGATTCTCTGGGAGTGAGCTAGTTCGCATAAAACCACTCACTACATATATATACCAAATGAGAAATTCAGTAGAAAATGAATGTGTATTATTCTCAATCTTTATATTGGATGGATTTGTTCTATTTATATATAATTCAACAAATCAAAGTAAACAGATGATGAAAGAAGTCATATCAAACAAAAGGTCTGTTGATAAGTTTGTTTTTCATAGTTATAAAATTGAATACTTTAAATTAAGTAAACAGGCATTTTTGATAAGGGAAAATGCTAAACCCACAAGAGAGCGAGTGGCTCATTTTTGGTCATCTTTGCATCTTTGGCATCAAATATCTCAGGTTTTAGGCAGAATATCAAAAATCTGGTTGGTAACTTATAAGGCAAGGGTTCAAGCTGTCTTCATGCAAAAAATTAGCTCTCAAACTTTTAAACTGAGGGAGCCTTTCTGGTGACGGACAGATGGACATCAAAAATAATTTTTATATGGTCTTATGTCTTTAATAGCCTCTACAATTTTGAAGTAAGAGAAAAGTTTAAAAATAATATTTATTATTCAAGCATTTAGCTACAAATGTTATTTTATAAACTATTATCTAACTTCAAAATTGAAGAGGCTATTTAAGACACAAGACAAAAGTCAAATAATATTTTTCCCAACCCCTAGCCATATTTCTAACCTCACTCACTTTGCCCTTGCTTGTGGATAAGATCTATTTTTTTACCTTGCCTCCAAGACATTCAAAAATCTCTCTTCCAACTGACCATCTCAAGATAATGATGCCAAAAATAAATTGCAAACCAACACCCCAAATTACATGACGCCATTTGATGCGGCCTAAAATAAAAATATTGAATGTTTTTGAAGAGTTTATAATAGCCAATCAAGGCCTGGCAACTTTATTTGGAGGAATCTGGTTTGTTATAAGGGTCTTTTTTAATGCATCAGTGAAGGTCAGGACAACTTTTTTATTGATTCCATCATATGCCTTTTTCGGGCTTTTTTTGATAGTTTTTACCACCCCGCAGTCAAACGTTAGTGCCCATAATTGAACCATTGACAGCTTAATCCTTATATTGAATTCCCAGCCATACCGTACCGTTCTAGGCTACGGCAACTCCTGAAAACTTTAAACTATGGAAGAATCTTAAACCTTAAGCCAGCCCGGTAAACTTTGACCTTAAATATCTCAGCTCCTTGACAAAAACTAAAAAACCTGGTACACAAAATTCTTTTCAAGGAATTACTCTATCCAATGCACTAATTTTTTTCTTTGGAGCATCAAAACTCGAGGAGGAAATATAAGTGACAGATGTATATCCATAATGGGGTCTGAGCCCTTTATAAAATACTAAACTCCGTATGAATGCTCGCTCACTTTAAAAAAGTTACAAAAAATGAAACCTCAATCAAAAAGTTGTTTCTTATAATGCCTTTTTAAGAGCACTGATTATTCCAAAAGTAATCTCATTTATTTGACTTAGTGTTTATATAATCATTTCACTTGATAATTAAATGCAAGAAAATATTACTTTAATTGAAAACTATTATTATTCCAAAATACTTTATTCAATTGTTATGTCACTTAGTTCAAATTCTGATGGTTATAATTACCTGGATGTTTTGAAAAAATAGCTCCTAAAAGTATGAAGATAACAAGACCAAAAGCAGAGACTAGCTTTCGTCTATCATCTGCTGAATCAATCACCACAAATGTGATGTAAATAGCAAGAACAATGAGGTAAGCTGCCTCATTAAAGAATCTCAAATTCATCACACTTTTGCACAAATCTTTTACTGGTTTCACAACACTTTTCAAAAAAGCTTGGCCAAGTTTGGAGGGAAGAAAGACACCTTTGAATAGGTAGCCATAAAACAGTCCTGAGTAGATGATCACAGTCAGCAAAATCAGCAGTCCCAGACCAGAGCACCAAGCCAAATCTCCCTAAAAATTGATTATTTTCAAATGACAGCTTGCAAAATATATCATTTTAAACAACATTGTTTCTTGATTGTGGCAATCTGGTGGATTGTGAGTGATCAGATGAATTATCCTTCAAAGCACTTGCGAGATTGGTCGAATGTATTTTGGAAGGTTGCAGCACCCTTGTTTCTAGAACATTCCCAATGTGCGTATATTATGTGTAACTGTACAGTTATATTCTCAGAGTTGTTCCTCGGTTCACACCTCGGTCTTGAGATTCATTAATTTGGTGGCAGCAGTTTCCCTTGCCTGAAGAGAGTGTGGAAGATGAAAAAGATGAAAGTTTAGGGTGTATTATACTTGACAACAAGCTTTCTTGGGAGTCACAATATTAAAAAGCTGCAGATCTCAACTATTTGTCTCTACAGTGTTTTACTAACACTACATTATTTTTTGTGAGTATGCAACCTTTCTTTCCACGTTTGATTCCCAAGAGCACTTGATCACCTAGCTTCTGTCTCACATGTTGATTGACAGTCTTGCCCCCCTTTAGATGTCAATTAGTTATTTTTCACCATTCTCAGACATAAAATTGTGGTAGATTTAAGTTTTAATTTGTGAGATTACTTTTTCCAATTAAATTTTACACCAGGCCTTTTAGTTCTCTAAGAGGGAAGGATACTCATAAGCTAGTGGGAATAAGATGTGTGATTATACTGGAGCATTACTATTCCGTTTACGTGATCACATCTGATTTTATTATATGCGCTCCCAGGATTAGTCTACATGCATTTGTTATAAAATGACAATTAAAATACACATCTATGAAATAATTCTATCTGTTTAGTTTCATTCCTAAACTCTTTTCAAAAAATATTTGGATTTTTAGAGTTGTTCTGCAAAAATATTAACAAGAGATCATTGTATCTTTTTTAGCCTGTGTTACCAACTGATTATTCTAACACTAAATCACATTAATGAGAGTAGTGCTGACTTTACAACAGTTCTTTTTGACTGAAAGTTGTGTCTTATACATGTAGTCACTTGATTTTCTATTTGATAAATGTGAATAAACGAGTATAAGAGATTATTCTAATCAAGTTTTTGCACAATAATCAATCCTGTCTGAGATAATCATCTCTTAGAAATGATTAATTAAGGCAAATCTGGGGGTCAAAGATTTTTGCCCAGACCGGGGATTGAATCCCAGTCTCCCAGTTCTCAGTCTGTTGCTCTAACCATTAGTGTTTTGGGGCAAAGGTTGTCAGTCGCTCGGGAGGGTTTGGTATTTTTCTCCGGATAAAAAATACCCGTCTACTTAATTTTAAGGTTGATCTTAATTCACTTACATCTGAGTTGTTTTGCACATGAAAAACAATAGCTCCAATGAGGTAAGAATTATAGAGTATTCCAAATAGACTATAGGTCAAAGTTTTCAAGATGGACTGATGTTGTTGAAGTAACACTTTACCATTAGCCCATATTGCCTCAAACTTTTCAAACACAACACTTGGAGTATGTGGCAATTCTTCAAACTCATTGTCTTTCAGCTTTTTTTCTGGGCTCATCTTGCCATTATTGATAATGTAAGGATGTGGAGATTGACTTTCCTCAATCTCCAAAGCCTCATTCACTACCCCTGTTGACATGTCGATATGATTTTATGTAGGCCTTTGAATAACAATGTACATTTTATGTACTGTTTTGAATAGTGCCATTGTTTGACTGACTATGTTGTCTTTACCTGTCTGTGATTATATGGCGGACACAACATCTTGCCAGGTGCTCAAATAAAAAGTGAATTTCAATTGGGAAAAAATTCTAAACCAGAATGCATCATCCTTTTTGCAATGAAATGTTAAAAAAACTTATCTGAGAGAATCTTTTACTTTATTATCAAGTCTACCTCTAATAAAAGTTATTTCATCAAAGAATTTAGAAATTGAAAAAAGTCAATTAGTTGGGTTTAGGCAAGACAATAACTTTGGTGGACAATTATTATCTGAAATCATTTTTAGAAATAGAGTAATGCTCAAAATAAATTTTACACAGGTAGGAAACAAGGCGTATTGTTTCTAGATGAAATCACAAAACAAAACACATTTGTATGTTTCATGCATGGAAAAAATCAAATGATAAAAAGGGATACCCTGTCAATTCGTCTACAGATTTTTTGACAAATGGACTTTTCACCGAAGGTCATTCGCTTTATATGTCGGTTCATCTAACGAACAGTTTGCCAAATGTTGGTTTGTCTAATGGACACTAACCTAACCTATTCAAAAGGGCAACCTAACTTAGCCTGGCCCAACCAACCCTTCAAAGCATATTTGCGTGGCATGTTTCCCCCTCATTAGACAAACCGTCCATCAGACAAACCGACATTAAGGTAATCATCAGTTAGGCAAATCTACGTAGTCTAAACATCAATAGGTCAAACGTCATTAGGTGAATCAACATTTTCCGGATAAAATGTAGATATTTTATTAGTAATACCAGAGGCATTTTGCTCTTTATGGCCAAAACATATTTCTTTTTGATCTATTTAATCATTAGCTTATGATATCTATATATATAAAAGATACTTTTTGTACCTATGTCCCTATTTCGCATGCGAACTGCCAGACCAATCTCTACCAAATTTTGTACAGACCTCCCCACCAACTAAGGGAAGTTTCTTAACACAAGTTTGAGTTGCCAACCCAACCCCCTGACCCTGGAGTACCCCAAACTCTAAAAACTAAACAGATAACTAGAGAAAGAACTTTGCTTCGCTGATATTGCATTGAATTTTTCACGGGCATCGCCAGGCCCCAGTTGGCTAGTTAGTAATAAAAATATTTTTGCTGATTTTTATTTAAGCTTAAATACATATTGATGAGAATCCATGTTGAGGAATAAGATTATTTTGAGTCTATTTGATGTTAATTTTTTTTGAGTGATAGAGAAATTTTCTGTACAGAATTAAGTAAGATTTCATTTTTAAGAGAATGAACATTTGAAATAATCATTTAAATAAATCACATCTAACACTTGAGCTTGTGTTTAAGATAGCTTTGTTAACAAAATTTTTAATTGCACAGACAGGTTGATCCGAATCTTCTTCAGCAAATATGTGACACTGATTGGAGAGCCTGCTGCTGAGATTTCTGCTACAAATATAAATATTCTGAAGGATTCTAGGCCAGATATTTTAAGTCAATTCCAGCTCTCTTTGAAAGAGTCCATTTTCTATCTTCCCAAACGATAGTACAAAAAGATATCGTGTTAGTGTTGGAATGCTTCCTGGAGGATAATTTTTGAGAATTGTTTGTCAAAGTGATGCTTTGGCTGGAGGCTTAAAGTGGGCCAATGTTGGATCTGGCTAGGTTGACAGCATGAGACCCAATGCCTTCTTGAAAGCCAAAGGTCTTGTCAAATTATCTTCTTCAAGACTGAGAAGGTAAAAACTGTTGTATGCAGCTCATAAAGGCAACTGACTGTCTGAGGAAGTTTTAGAATCCACTGAGTCTCTACCTCCAACTGCAAGGTCACTTGGGGGCAGCGTCAACTTTATGGGCAGCGCTAAGGGCTTCAATGTGTGCTAGTTGACAAGGGCTGAAAGTGATCCGAAAACAGGCTCGTAGCCACAGTAGTTTTAACTTAATGAAGAGCGCTACGAGTTTTTTCCAAACAAGTTTTTCCAAATGCATTTTTCCTGAACACATTTTTACCAAAATCTGGGCCTGTTCGGAAGTTAAGGTTGGATGATAAGCACTGCAAGGTTATGCCTGGAAGGTTAGGTTAGGTAAGGTTATTCTAGGTTAGGTTAAGCTAGGTTAATTTGGGTTAGGTTATGTAAGGTTAGCAATAAAACAATCCTAACCTAACCGAGAAGAATTTTTTTTTGGGAAAAATGTATTCAGGAAAATTTGTTTCGGAAAAACTCGTAGAGCCTTAATAAGGCCCTAATTTTGCACGAAAAAAATGTATTCCCTATGATGCTTTTTTTAATCCTTCTGTGATAATGATTGACAACTTATTCAAATCCAGCTTAGGCAAAATGAAACATTTTATTCATGACTTGGTTCAGAAAACAGGTTGATAAATGAATGACCAATATTTAGTTTGAAAATCAAGTGAGCTCATGGTAGGTTCTGTCAGAAGTGTTATAATGGCTTTGGCCACCATTCTGGCGTCTCAAATGCAAACACAGGATGTGTGACTAGCAATGGCATTAACTGGCCAAAAACAAGGCCCACAATGATTCCAGTAATGATGGAGGCTGCTCCAAACATTCCAGCCACAGAGGCATGTTCTGGTTCCACTGACCTGGACAAAAAAAATTAACTCAATATATTAAAAACTAATTTTTAATTGAAATTGTTCTTCTGGATACCTTGGACAATGCATCATGGATAGAGAGGCAAAATAACCCCCAGAGAGTCCAAGAAGTGCTACTCCAGCCCAGTAGGCATAATCCCAATAGATTAAAATTGGCCAGAGTCTTTCTAAGCCACTTGGTCGATAGTTACAGAAGAGAAAAAATGGCATAAAAAGAACTCGGAGGATGACTGGGATGAACAACCATCGAGGTCCAGGCTGAAATATAGTTTTGATTAAGCTTAATTTATGATGAATCAAATAGCGTAAAATGTGCTCAATTCATGTTATTCTCTCTTTTCAATTCTCACAATATTTTAACAACAATGTTCTATTTTTATCACATTCCCGTTAAACTTATTTTGAGACAGGCTGGCGCCTGATCTCTCATTCCCACATCTTGTGATGTCAAGATAGCATTTCTTAACAGGGTATACACGTTTCTCCTTTCAGCAAGTCACAACTTGCTGACCAAGTTGGTTTCAACTCTGATGCGAGTCTCTCCTAAATGAAGGGCACCTGTTCTATTAATAAACAGTTCAGTATTGATTCTTTTCTTGACTGGGAGGGTCATAACTCAATTTTCACACTCGCTCTCTCATCCATCTCATTCACTTTCAAGACCAATTTTTTAAGTGATCTGAACAAAAATAAACCATAAATGAAAAACTTACTTGTCTGCAGATCCCTGGCAAAATGTTTCCAAGAACAGAGCTCACATGAAGTGTTAAAAAGCAAGATATGGCTGTAAAATAGGCACTGGGAATAATGAAGTCATTTTCAGACTTTTGCACACCTAGAAGAACAGTACATTTTGAAATAAACTGATTGATAAAATGTAAAATGAAGAAATACTTTACTTGCACACACAGCAGGGAAAACTGAAAGGGTGACAAAATATATGATGAAAATATTAAAGCATTGTGGGAAGGTTTGCTTGAAAATCGCCCAGTGTGGAACAGAGTGAACAACATTCACTGTCTTCTTCTTATGTGTGTAAAGGTAATTGTGGTACTGGAAAAATCTCTGAAACAAATATTTTGAAATGATTAGCTCTGTACTCAAGACTATGGCACTGTAAGTCTTTCCCGAATGCATTTTTTCCCAAACACGTTTTCCCGAATGGATTATTTCCTGAAAAAAACTGGGGATAAGATAGGGTTAGTCAATTAAGTAGACGGGTATTTTTTATCCAGGAAAAAATACCAAATCCTCACTTGCGAATAACGGTGCTATGAAATTTCATCGAATCATGATTCATTGAATCGCTGTTTTACCAAAAATTTGTTCCGTCAAAATTCAGGTTCATCAAATTCATGATAGCCAACCTAACCTAGTAAGGTAGGATTAGGTTAGGGATAGTTTAAGTTAGGTTAGGTTCGACAAACTGGAATCTGAAATTTGATGAATCATTAAATTCAACGAAGCAGAAATTTGACAAATCATTAATTTGATGAATCGTGATTCGATGAATTTTCATATCTCCCGACAGACACCCCTTGACATTGCTTGATTTGTATTTCTTGTATGACCTAGCTTAATAATATTTGAGTATACTTATTACTTGAACAACCAAGGTTAGTTGCGCTTGATTCGTATTACTTGTGCAACCTAGCTTGGTAACGCTTAGGTCATATTTGTAGATGCCTTAATTAGCGGAACCATAAATATTGGAACATTCCCTTCTCTCAGTCACGCATAACCCCAATAGCAATTTGTACTTAAACTCAATTATCTCAGCACCTAGACAAAAGTTCCAAAATGTGAGAAAGCCGTTTTGCCGCATTAATTAAATGAATCTTCAATTCCAACTTGAACCCTCTAGCTTCAAAACTTTACAAAGATATAGTAGCAACAGAGGCATAAAATTATATTTCTAAACATCCTACCTTTGCTTCACACAGGAGGGATAATTTAAAGGAGAGTATTGTCTACAACCTACCCTAATTTTTTCCCAATTTTTCCAGGAAAAATGCATTCGGGAAAATGTTTTTTCGAAAACCTCATTTTACCAATTTCGGAAAAGTCTAGTTTGTGAAAATCTCAAAGCGCCTATCTATCATTAACTTACGCTTAAAGGCAAGGCAAAGTAAGCATTGAAGCATGCCAGGACAATGAATAATGCAACAATGAAGTAATATATGGCTCCTGTCCGGGGATTTGGTGACAACCAAATGCAAATTATGTTGATCAAAGAAATGATTGTTCCACTCAAGTTCTGAAATAAAGTAAGCTTTTTCAAGTTTGGGTTACAAAATATATTCTGTGAGTAGTTAATGACATACTGTTCCAAGTACGACTGCGCCCGTGTATTTGAAGGGTAATCGTGCTGCCAGGCCGAAGATAGTATTTTGGTAAATTCCACTTGCCACTAAATTTTATGAATATAGCTTTAAAGAAAAAAACAACAAAAAGGTTAAGACTCACTGTTCAATATAGCAACATTGAGAAATGTGAGGTAGAAAAATAATCCAGGCCAGTCACTTGAATCAACCATGGCCAAAATGATGGTGGCGACAAAAACTAGAGCTTCAATCAGCAAAGTCCATACAATTCTGCTTGAAAGTGTTCCCCTAAAATGTATTTAATTTTGGTTATATTGAAATGAGAAGTCAACGT
>Ga0194133_10006292_pt1 | contig 14680 bp, 12 predicted proteins | sample TA2KigOf40mmetaG_FD_155448 | JGI IMG/M metagenome (GOLD analysis project Ga0194133, IMG submission 155448) | Freshwater microbial communities from Lake Tanganyika, Tanzania - TA2015055 Kigoma Offshore 40m | ecosystem: Environmental > Aquatic > Freshwater > Lake | place: Tanzania: Lake...
GATGGAGATGGTGACCGACAGCGTCTGCTCCACCTCGCCCAATCCGCGCTTCTGGCTGCCCCGCTTCACGTCTTTTGGCCGGTCCTCGCCGCGCATCGCCATGCGATAGCGCTCCACCGACTCCCGGATCGCCTGCAGGTGCGGCAGCGCGTCCTCGGCCGTGGTGTCCGGGAACAGGACCGTGAACTCCTTGCCGCCGTAGCGGAACGCCTTGCCCCCGCCGGTCACGTCGGCCAGTTTCGCGGCCACCAGCTTCAGCACCTGGTCGCCGACGTCGTGGCCGTGGGTGTCGTTGAAACGCTTGAAGTGATCCACGTCGGCCATGGCGAGTGTGTACTGCGGCCCCAGCGCCTTGAGGTCATCCTCGAGCGCGCGCCGGTTCGGCAGCCCGGTGAGGCCGTCGCGGAAGGCCATGCTGTGCGATTCCTGGATCACCGCGACCACGATCGCGATGCCGGCTGCGGAGAGGAACAGCGCGGCGGTCGCGTCGCTCTTCGCCCAGTGGCAGCCGATGAAGTAGATCAGGATCGCGCCCGCGGTGCCCACCTGCAGCGGCCGGTAGTCGGGAAAGCAGCGCCACGCCGCCAGCGCAAAGGCCGTGCCGATCATCAGCCGGCCCGCGAGCGGCACCGGCGGCCCGCTCAGCAGCCAGTGGTTGAGCATTCCCTGCCAGGCGGCGCCCGACAGCGCGCTGCGCCCCGACGATCCGATCCACAGCACCAGCAGCGCTTCGGCGGCGATCAGCGCCAGCCAGCGCCAGCTGCCGTGGTAGCGCACGCCGCGCTCTGGCAGCGCGAAGGCAAGCAGCGCGTTGAGCGGCACCAGCAGCACCAGCGCGGCGTAGGCGGCCTTCGCCGGCGCCTCGCCCGCGCCCCAGGCAAGCGCAAAGCGCCAGCCGGCGAAGGCAACGAGGATGGACAGCGCGACCACGAAATCGCGCCCGCGGTTGAACCACAGGCACACCGCGCAGGCGGCGAAGAGCGCCGCATAGGGTCCCAGCGTGTACAGGCCCGCGAGCGAGTCGGGCAGCGGTGGCGCGAACGCGGCGAGGAGCGCGGTGAGGACGAGGATCGTCGCCGGGGTGGCGAAGATGCGGAGCGATGCACGCAGGCCGGTCATTCATCCAGCCCCTCGAGCATTCGGTCCAAAACCTCCACCAGGCCTTGGAGGTCCTCTGTCGCGGTCCTGTACAACTGGAGCTGGTCGACGCGACCATACATGTGAGCCAGCACGTTCCTTTGGCCCACCAGCTTGCGCCAGGGCACCCCTTCGTGGCGTCGTTGCCAGTCCGGGCTCACGCGGCGCGCGACTTCCCCGACCAGTTCGAGAACCCGCTCCAGTGCGCGTTGCCGCATCGGATCCCGGGAGGCTTGCCGCGGGACTGCGGCCTGGCATTCGGCTAAATCGGCAACCGACGGGCTGCTCGGCAATCAGATCGAGCTCGATGCCCGCTCGCGCGGATCGATCGGCAGCAGTCCCGCTAGACCGGTATCGCGCTCCAGCAGCGCAGCCGCCTCCAGAACAGCGGCATCGCCCTGCGGTGGACCGATGATCTGCAGCCCGACCGGCAGGCCGTCCGCCGTGAACCCGCAGGGCAGCGATAGCGCCGGGCAGCCAGTCAGCGTGATCACGAAGGTCAGGAACATCCAGTCGATATAGCTGGTCAGTTTCTGTTCGCCGATCCGGGTTGGATACGCCTGCTCGACCGGGAAGGGCGGCACCGCCACGACCGGGCAGCACAGCAGATCATGGTGCTCGAAAAATGCGGTCATGCGCTGAAAGATCGCAGCGCGCAGACGCTCCGCCGTGATGATCTCGTCGACCCGCAGCTGCAGCCCCTTTTCGATGTTCCAGACGATCGACGGGTTGATGCGCGCGCGCTCGCGGGCCAGCAGGTCGCCACGCAGCGTTGCAAACAGCAGGGCCCGCAGGGTCTGGAAGGCTTCGATCCCGCCCGTGAAGTCCGGAGCATCGTCATCGACCACCGCACCCATCGACTCGAAGCGCCGCGCGCCAGCGGCACAGATCGCAGCCACCTCGGGATCGACGCTCGACAGCCCGAGGTCGGGGGTATAGCCCACCCGCCGCGGCGGGCGCGCTGCCCTGACCGCCTCGACATGGGATCGCGCGGGCGCCGGCCGGGTCCAGGGGTCACGCGGATCAGCCAGCGCCAGGGCGTCAAGCATCAGGGCGAGGTCGGGCACATTGCGCGCCATCGGACCCTCGACCCACAGCGGATCGAAGGCCGGCAGCGCTGCCCCACGCGGCACTCGGCCGACTGACGGGCGCAAGCCGACCACACCGCAATAGCTCGCCGGGATGCGCAGGCTGCCGCCCAAATCGCTGCCCATCGCCAGCCAGAGCGTGCCACTGGCGAGTCCGGCGGCCGCTCCGCCTGAAGAACCGCCGGCGGTCTTGCGCAGATCCCAGGGATTTCGAGTCGCCCCGTAGACCGGATTGAAGGTGTTGGAGCCCGCGAACTCGGGCACATTGGACTTCGCGAAAAAGATCGCTCCGCTCGCCTTGAGGGTGGCAACGGTCAGATCGTCCGCCACCGCCTGCGACTGCGCGAAGATCGGCGAGCCAAAGCTGGTGGGCTGACCCGCGACATCGTTGTAGTCCTTGGCGGCCAGTGGCAGGCCTGCGAGCCAGCCCGGCGCACTCGGACGAGGCCAGGCACCGTCCATCAGTCGCCGAGCATCGGCGCGGGCCTGGTCGATGAAACGAACTGGCAGTGCATTGACGCGGCTCTCGACGCTCTCGATCCGCGCGACCACCGCGTCGAGCAGATCCAGGGGCGACAACTCGCGCAGCCGCAAGCGTCTCACGGCCTCGGTGGCACTCAGGTGGATCAATTCGTCACGAACGGACATGGTCGCGAGGCTCCGTGGTGGGACGATCGATGGCAGTTCGCTCAGCCATGCGACCCACTTTCACCCGAGCCGCCATAGGCCTCCGGCATGCTCATGCAGAGGAAACCGTCCGCGCCTGCCTTGCGCCAAACCTCGCGATCGACATGACCCTGCTCCTCCCATTCGGCATGGAAGGGCGCGATCTCGCGATCCATAAACCGCCTGAAGCCGTCGCGGAAGGCCTCATGGTCGGCATTGAAGAGTGTTCTTTCGATCATGTGGACTTCCCCCGATCCAGGATCGCCGCAGTATACGCAGCGGCGCGAACCGGGCGAGCAATCTTGCGGTGCCGATGGGTGCCGAAAAGCAGGCTGGCGACGGCGGATCGATCCTTGACTTCCTCGGCCATTTCTGTAGCCATAGAAGCTACAACCGTACCACTTCCGGCTATGATCTGCCGTTCCTGCCTAGGACCCCAGCCGATCCGGCCGGAACCCCACGTCGCACACCCGCCCGCGCTGCGCCCGCTTGCCCTCGTAGTCCTTGAGGGCCTTGCCCTCGATGGTCTCCACCGCGCGGTTCTTGCGCTTGACGCCCGACACCGCGAGCGACTTGCCATCGAACGCCGCGGCGGCCGCCAGCGTCAACTTGTCCGGCAGCGCGATCAACTGCACGCCGACGCCGCCGTTGGGCCGCGCCGGCACCTCGTCCAGCGGGAACACGAGCAGGCGCGCATCCGAAGACAGCGCCGCGATGGACTTGCCGCCGGCGGCGAGCGCGGGCGCGAGCGCCTTGGCACCCTCGGGAACGGCCATGAAGTCCTTGCCCTGGCGCGTCTTCGAGGCAAGGTCGCCCAGCCTGCACAGGAACCCGTTGCCCGCGGTGTTGGCCATGAGGAGCGGCGTCGCCGGATCGCCCAGGCCGATCCAGACGATGTCGTCGGAACCCGAGTTGACGAGGGTGTTCATCGGCGCGCCGTCGCCTCGCCCGGAGGGCAGCGCGGCGGCGTCCACGCTGAAGGCCTTGCCCCCGGAGGCCAGCACGGTCAGCGTATCCGTGGTCTTGCACTCCAGTTCCAGATAGCGGCCGTCACCGTCCTTGAAGTTCACCGCATCCATATCCACACCGTGGCCGGTGCGCGCGCGCACCCAGCCCTTCTTCGACAGGATCACGGTGAGCGGCTCCTCAAGCACGGTGCGCTCGATGGCGGCGCGCTCCTCGGGCTTGATGAGCGTGCGGCGCTCGTCGCCGTAGGCCTTGGCGTCGGCCTCCAGTTCCTTCACCACCAGTTTTTTCAGTTCCTTCTCGTCGCCCAGGATCTCCTTCAGGCCCTTGCGCTCGGCCTCGAGGGACTTGCGTTCGTCGTTGAGCTTGACCCCATCGAGCTTGGTCAGCTGGCCCAGGCGGATATTGACGATGTCCTCGGCCTGTCGCTCGGTGAACTTCCACTTCGCCTGCATCTGCGCCTTGGCCCCAGCCTGGTCATCCGCAGCGCGGATCAACTTGATGATCTCGTCGATGCGCACGAAGGCGAGCAGCCGACCGAGCACGATGTGCCGCCGGTCCTCGCACTTCTTCAGGCGGTGCTCGGTGCGGCGCCGGACGGTGCTGACCCGGAACGCGCCCCATTCGCGCAGCACGTCCAGGATGCCCTTGGTCTCGGGCAGGCCATCCAGCCCGATCCAGGTCATGTTCACCGGGTAGCGCACCTCCAGCGAGGTGTGCACCAGCAGCGCCTTCATCATCTCGTTCGCGTCCTGGCGCGAACTGCGCGGCTCGATCACCAGGCGCAGCTTCGCCTTGCGGTCCGATTCGTCGCGCACCGTCTCGACCATGTCCAGCATGAACTGCTTGAGGCGCTTCTGCTCCTGGCTCACCTCCTTCTTGCCGGTGGCGGCCTTCGGATTGACCAGCGCCTCGATCTCCTCCAGCACCTGGCGGCAGGACACGCCGTGCGGCAACTCGCTGATGACGATGCGCCACTGGCCGCGCGCCAGCGGCTCAATCGTCCAGCGCGCGCGCAGCGCGATCGAACCCCGGCCGGTCTCGTACGCCGCGCGCAATTCCTCCGCGGGCGAGATGATCTGGCCACCGCCGGGGAAATCCGGCCCGGGCAGCTTCGCCAGCACCTCCTCCAGGTCCGCCTTCGGCTGGCGGATCACCAGCGCCGCGGCGGCGGCGACCTCCTTCAGGTTGTGCGACGGGATGCGGGTCGAGAACCCGACCGGGATGCCGAACGAGCCGTTGAGCAGGCCAAAGGGCATCCGCGCCGGCAGTAGCACCGGCTCGTCGAACTTGCCGTCATAGTTCTTCTGGAAATCGACCGTGCCCTCGGCGATTTCCGACAACATCAGCTCGGCGTAGCGGGACAGCTTCGCCTCGGTATAGCGGTAGGCCGCGGCGCCATCGCCGTCGCGGCTGCCGAAATTGCCCTGGCCGTCGATGAGCGGGTAGCGCATGGAGAAGGGCTGCGCGAGGTGCACCATCGCCTCGTAGGTCGAGGAATCGCCGTGCGGGTGGTACTTGCCGAGCACCTCGCCCACGTAGCGCGCGCACTTGGCAAACCCTTGCGCGCCGGTATCGCCCATGGCGTACAGGATGCGTCGCTGCACCGGCTTCAGGCCGTCGGCGATCTCGGGTAGCGCCCGCGACTTCACCGTCGAGACCGCGTAGCCCAGGTAGGCCTGCGAGGCGTGGCGCTCGATGGGCGAGGAATCATCCCCGTTCTCCGGGGAGAACAGGTCCAGCGTCTTCACGTCATCCATGGATCTCTTTCAACCGAACAGGTCCAACTGCTTGTCGGCCATGGCCACCGCGGCCTCGACCGCCTTGCGCGCCTTGGCAAGGTCATTTGACGCACCGCCGCGGCCGGCGGCTTCCCAGGTGTAGCGGCCTTCGCCGGCGAGGGTCACCTTGCCGAGCTTCTTCTTCCCGAGCCACAGCACGTGGCCCTTGTACGCCCGCTCCCAGACCGGCCTGGCCACCTTCGCCTTCCTAGCCATGCACCCCCCACCAAACAAAATCAGGGACAGTCCACGATTTTTCGCAGAGCGAAAAAACGTGGACTGTCCCTGAATTTCCGGTCCTAGACATCGGCTTCGACGGTTTTCCAGTGCTCGCGCATCCAGTTGCGCCGGCCCTCGGCTTCGCCGGAGTCCATCAGCAGTTCGAAGGCGCCTCGCACTTTCGCGATTTGCGCGGGGTCGAGCTGCATGCGCACCAGGCGCCGGGTGTCCGGATTCATGGTGGTTTCCCACAACTGCTCCGGGCTCATCTCGCCCAGGCCCTTGAAGCGGGAAATCTCCCAGCTGCCTTCCTTCACCTTCTCCTTTTTCAGCTGCGACAGGGCCTCTTCCAGTTCGTCCTCGTCCAGGCAATACACGCGGCGGGCGGGCTTGCCCTTGCCCTGCGACGGAACCTCGACCTTGAACAGCGGCGGCTGGGCGACGTAGACGTGGCCGGTCTCGACCAGCTTTGGCGCGTGCATGAAGAAGAAGGTGAGCAGCAGCGCCTGGATGTGGCCGCCGTCCACGTCGGCATCGGTCATGATGATGATCCTGCCGTAGCGCAGCCCGGAGAGGTCGGGCGCGTCCGCCGCGCCGTGCGGGTCGACGCCGATGGCGGTGGCGATGGCCTGCAGCTCCTTGTTGGCGAGCACGGTGCGCGCGTCCTTGGACATGGTGTTGAGCACCTTGCCGCGCAGCGGCAGCACCGCCTGGTTCTCCTTGTTGCGCGCCTCCTTGGCCGAACCGCCGGCGGAATCGCCCTCGACCATGAAGAGCTCGTTGCGCGACGTGTCGTCCGAGGCGCAGTCCACCAGCTTGCCGGGCAGCGTGGCCACGCCCGAGGACTTCTTGCGCTCGAACTTCTTGCCCCGCGCGAGGCGCGCCATGGCCTGCTCGATGGCCAGTTCGACGATCTTCTTGCCTTCCTCGGGGTGCTGGTTAAGCCACAGCTCGAACGGATCGCGCACGCACAGCTCGAGGAGCTTGCTCGCGTGCCGCGTGGTGAGCTTCTCCTTGGTCTGGCCGTGGAACTGCGTGCGCACGATGCGCGCCGAGAGCGTGAAGCAGGCGCGCTGCCACAGATCGTCCGCGATCAGCTTCACGCCCTTGGGCGCGAGCGACCGGGTGTCCATGAACGCGGCCAAGGCGTCGAAAATGCCGTTGCGGAATCCGGCCTCGTGCGTGCCGCCGGAGCGCGTCGGGATCAGGTTGACGTGGCTGTCGGCAAACACCTCGCCCTCGGCCACCCAGCCCACCGCCCAGGCGGCGCCTTCGCCCGTTTCGATCTCCGAGAAGTCGGCCGCGGCCTTGTCGTCGAAGTTCTTTTCGCCCGTGAATATCGGCGCGACCATGTCGCGGCCTTCCAGCCGGCGCTCGAAATACTGCGCCATGCCGCGCTCGAACCGCCAGCTCTGCTCCGGCTTGTCTTCCACCCGCAGCACGGAAGTCAGGCCGGGGAGCAGGTAGGCCTTGGAGCGCACCAGGTGCTCCAGTTCCCCGAGCGGGATGTTGGGCGAGTCGAAGTACTTCGGGTCCGGCCAGATGCGCACCACGGTACCGGTGCGCTTTTCCTTGATCTTCTCGCTCTTCAGCTTCTGCTTGAGGTCCCCGCCCTCGAACGCGATCGTGTGCTGTTGCCCATCGCGATAGACGGTGACCTCGCAGCGCTTCGAGAGCGCGTTGGACACTGCGACCCCGACCCCGTGCAGGCCGCCGGAGATGTGATACACGCCGTCGCCCGCCTTGGAGAACTTGCCCCCGGCGTGCAGCATGGTGAAGGCGACCTCGACCGCGGGCTTCTTCTCCTCCCGGTGCAGGTCCACCGGCACCCCGCGGCCCTCGTCCTCGACCTCGGCCGAGCCATCCTTGAACACCGAGACCGTGATGCGCCGGCCGAAGCCCGCCAGGGCCTCGTCCACGGCGTTGTCGATCGCTTCCTGAAGAATATGCAGGGGATGGATGGTGTGGGTGTACATCCCCGGCATGCGCCGCACCGGCTCCAGACCCTTGAGGGCCTGGATCGCGGAGGCGTCATAGGCCTGCTGCTTAGCCATGAATCTAGTGGTCCTTCACTGCGGAAACACTAGTTATTGTATGCCCTCGGCCCGCCAGATCGAAAACCGCGAACTAAATCATGTACTTTCGCACCGCGTCCCGGTCCACCAGGCTGGCCAGGTCCGCCTCCTCCGGCAGCGCGATGCGCCCGCCGCGGACCTCCGGCACCCGCTTCGAGACCTGCGCGGCGTGTGTCAGGAAGAACGTCTGCTCGGCCGCCATCGTCCCTGCCTGCTGCAGGTTGATGAGCGTACCCAGCGCGCTCTCGGCGTAGATCCCCACCGCCGTCTTCGCGCCGCGCGCCGCCGCCATCGCGGCAATACCGCGCGTCTCGCTCAGGCCGACGCGGCCGGGCTTGGTCGACAACGCCCGCGCACCGCGCTCCAGATACAGCGCTGCGTCCTCCTGGGAAGCGCAACTGCGGTCCACCAGAATCGGGATCGGACTGCCCGCCTGCAGCTTCGCGAAATGCTCGTCCGGCACCAGGCGGCAAGGATCCTCCGCGACCGTCACGCCAGCGCCGGCCAGTGCGGCGACGTAGCCCGCGGCTTCATCGCGCGCGTAATGGCTGTTGGCGTCCACATACAACTCGACGCCCGGCCCTACCGCGGCGCGGATGGCCTTCAGCGCCTGCAGGTCCGTGTCCAGCCCCTGCCCGCCCTTCACCTTCAGCGTGCGAAAGCCGTATTGGGCGCAGACCTCGGCAGACTCAGCGGCCATGAGCGACGGTGCCTGCCGCGTCACTGTCCAGGCCACATCGACCGTTCCCGAGTGTCCCCAAAGCCGCCAAAGCGGCTTGCCCGCGGCAGCGGCGCGCAGCGTCCAGCACGCGCTCTCGACCATGCCCTTGGCCATGCGGTTCTCGGGGATGCCCGCGAACGCGGCGGACACCGCCTTGTCGTCGGCCAGGTCCAGCTTGCCCAGCCTCGGCAGGAGGATGTCCTCCAGAAACGCGGCGAGCGACTTCGGCGACACGCCGCTCCAGGTGTCTTTCAGGGTGCCCTCGGCGATGCCCGTGACGCCCTCCGCGGAACGCAGGGTCAGCAGCGCATACAGCCCGGCGTTCTCCACCGCATTCGCCCAAACTACTTCACGGACGTAGGGCAGCCGGTAGAACTGCAGCGACCAGTCCGCGAGCCGCACGGCCTACTTGCCGGTGAAGCGGGGCTTGCGCTTCTCCACGAAGGCCTTCACGCCCTCGTGGCGGTCGGCGGTATCGATCAGCCGGTTGTAAGCCTCGATCTCGAACCGATAGCCCGTCAGCAGGTCCATCCCCAGCCCGTAGTGGATGGACTTTTTCGCCTGGCGCACCGCCAGCGGCCCATTGCCGGCGATGGCCTCGGCCATCGCGAGCGCTTCCTCAACCAGCTTCGCCGGCGCGCAGATACGGTTGGCGAGGCCCCAGGCGAGCGCCTCCTCCGCCGTCAGCGCGCGCGCCGACAGCACCAGTTCCTTGGCGCGGCGCTCGCCGATGGCGCGGGCGAGGTTCTGCGTGCCCATGCCGCCGGGCATCAGGCCGCGGCTCACCTCCGGCAGCGAGAGGCGCGCGCCCTGCGCGGCGAAGATGAAGTCGCAGCACAGCGCCATCTCCAGTCCGCCACCATGGGCATGGCCGTTCACCGCGGCAATCACCGGCACCGGGCACTCGACCAGCCCGGCGAAGGCGCGCTCGAACAGCTCGTGCTGCGTGCGCCAGGTGTCGACCGCCATGCCGTCGCGTTCCTTGAGATCGGCGCCGGCGCAGAAGGCGCGCTCGCCCGCGCCGGTCAGCACCACGCAGCGCACCTCGCCCGGTGACTCGGTGATCCGGCGCCAGAGGTCGACCTGGTCATGACCCATCTGCGTATTGAGCGCGTTCATCGCCTCCGGGCGGTTCAGCGTGACCAGCAGCACATGCTCGCCGCGCGGCTCGACTTTCAGGGTGTGGTACTGGGAAGGTGTCATCGGATCCGTCGGAAAATGGGGACAGTCCCACTACTGTCCGGTTAACTCGCGAATAGATTCAGTTGGTTACCGAACACGACATGCTCGGTCTTGTGCTCGCTGTTGGCAAGCGCTTGATCGATGGGCATTTTCTCGAACAGCGTGACCGACAGAATCTGTAGCAATGTGTAGAGCGAGGCATCGAGTTGAAGCTCCTTTTTGACGATCGCGATGAGCACGTAGACCGACACCGCGGTCCAAATCTGGGTTTTCACTGCGTTCTCGGAAGTGCCGTAGAAGCGCTTGATGCGCAGATGCTGCTTTACCCACTTGAAGAACAACTCCACCTGCCAGCGCGATTTGTAGAGGGCAGCGATGGTCAAGGCAGGAGTGGAGGTGTTGTTGGTCAGGAACACGAGCGTCTTGCCCGATTCGGGGTCGCGATAGGGGATGCGGCGCAACTGCGCGGGGTAGTCTTGGGCAGCGTAACGCCCGTTGAACGCGATGCTCTGGTCGCAGATAACGCCTGTTGTACGATCGGCGATAGCCGAGTACAAGCGTCGTGCATCCATGTTCGATTTGGCACGGGTGACGAAGAACGCCCCCGCCTGATGCAGCGTGTACAGGCGTGCATAGTCGATGTAGCCGCGATCCATCACGTAGAACGCGCCGGCCTCCAGGATCAGCATGTCCAGCACATTGGCATCGTTGAGCTTGCCGTCGCTCACGTGGATGAAGCTCGGAATGGGACCGCGCAAATCCAGCAGCGTGTGCATCTTCACTGCGCCCGTGGCCGATTGATAACGGGCCCACGGGAATACCGACAGGCACAAGTCGATGGTGGTGGAATCCAGCGCGTAGACCGTGTTGTCCAACTCCATCCCGAGGCTGTCGCTGGCATACAGGCGCCGCGCCCTTCGGATCAGCACTTGCGCAAACTCGGCCCAGATAAGCCAGTCGCGCACTTCGTTGGCATCGGCAAGCGTGGAGCGATGCACCGCTTCGCGCAACCCCATGTGGTAGAGCTTCGCGGCCTGCGCGGACAAACACACCTCGATGTCGCGCAGACTCTCGCGCCAAGTCAGTTGCGCAAACGCCAAGATGCGAAACTGCTCGGCGCAGTTGAGCGAGCGCACACGCGTGTCGCCTCCGTAGCGCGCCACGATCCGGCGAAAACTCGTCCACGGCACGAAGTCCATCAGTTGGGCGGACAGCGTCTTGCCGACATACATGCGTGTCTCCGGGGAGGGCAACCCCGAGAACATCGACGGAATCGGCTATCGTGTTCAAGTCGGCACCAAAAAATACGCCTGAAAACTCGTATCCATCAAGAACTTCGTGCGCTTGAAAACACTTTTAACCGGACAGTAGTGGGACAGTCCACGTTTTCCCGGTGATGGACGGAAATCGTGGACTGTCCCTGTTTTTGAGGGTCTGCCTGCCGTTCCTGGCGGGGTATTTCGTTTCCTACGTCTACCGCTCGGTCAACGCGGTCATCGGGCCGGACCTGGTGCGGGAGTTCGGTCTTTCCGCCGACGCGCTGGGCCTCCTGTCCGGGATCTACTTCTTCGCCTTCGCGGTATTCCAGCTGCCGCTGGGCGTGCTGCTGGACCGCTATGGGCCGCGACGGGTCAACGCCGCGCTGCTCCTGGTTGCCGCGGGCGGCGCGATCTGGTTCACGCTGGCCGATTCCGTGCTCGATCTGACGCTGGCCCGGGCGATGATCGGCCTGGGTGTGTCCGCCGGACTGATGGCTGCCATGTCCGCGTTCGCCCTCTGGTATCCGCCCGACCGGCTCGCCACCATGAACGGCATCGCCTTTGCGTCCGGGATGCTGGGGGCGATCGCCGCCAGCGTGCCGCTGGAGATCGCCTTGCGCGGCTTCGCCTGGCGCGAGGTCTTCCAGGCGATCGTGATGCTGAATCTGGCGGTGTGCCTGGTGCTGTTCACGGTCGTGCCCGAGAAGCCCGGCGTCGTCCGCACCACCGCGCTGCGCACGCAGTTGCGGGAGTTCGCCGCCGTGGCGCGCGATCCCGCGTTCTGGCGCGTTGCGCTGTGCATCGGTTCGAGCCAGCTTGCCGCCGTGTCGCTCAGCACGCTGTGGGTGGCGACCTGGCTGCGGGACGTGGCGGGCTACTCGCAGGCGCAGGTGGCGCAGTCGCTGCTCCTGTTCAGCGTGGTGATGATCGGTGGCTATCTTGGGTTTGGGCGCGTAGCTGACCGGATGATGCGCGGCGGGCGCAGCACGCTGCCGCTGCTGGCGGGCGGGATCGCGATCGCTTCGGCCTGCCTGCTTCTTCTCGTCGCCGGTGCGAGGACCGGCGTGCTCGTGCTCTGGAGCGTGTTCTTTGGCGGCGCCACCTCGGTGGTGCTGTCCTATTCCCTGTACTCGCGGCGCTTTCCGAAGGAGATGGCGGGCCGGGTGAACACCGCGCTGAACGTATTCGTGTTCGTCGGTATGTTTACCGGCCAGTGGGCGGTCGGGTTGGTGCTCAGCCTTTGGCCGCCGGTCGGCAACGGGTACGCGCCCGAGGCCTACGCTTGGGCGCTGGGCGGGCTCTGTTTGGTGCAGGCTGCGGGACTTGCCTGGCTCTGGCGCGGCCGCCGGCTGCTGCAAATGTAACCGATCGGTTACATTTCATGCCCCCAGCCGGCGCGCCCGGGGTGCGCCAGGCGCGCGACGTGTGCTTCGCTAGCTGGTTGCGCTTTTTTCGCGCTACTTCGCCGAACGTGCGCGGAAGGTGCCAATGGCTTTCGCCACCAGGTCCCCGCTTTCGCTGCGGATCTCGCCCTCGCAGAAAATCGCGGTCTGTCCCGCCCGCGAGACGCGCCCTTCGGCCTTGAGCATGCCGGTGGAGGTGCCGATGAACTGGGTTGAGAGGTCGATGGTCATGATGGAGCGAGGCGGGTCGTAGAGCGTGCGCGCCGACATGGACAGCGTGATGTCCAGCAGCGACAGGATTGCGCCGCCGTGCGCCGTGCCCCAGCTGGTCATGAACTCGGGCTTGATCAACATCGACAGGCGCGCCACGCCCTTCTCCAGGGACTCCACCCGGATCCCGAGGTGCTCCGAGAAAGGGATCTTCCTGGTGAATTCGTAGGTGTCCTGCGGGATGGCGGCACCGGCACTCATATGATGATCGCGCCGCCGTCCACCGCGATCGCTTGCCCGGTGATGTGCCGGCCGGCCTCCGATGCGAGCAACACCGCCACGCCCTTCAGATCCTCGTCGTTTCCCAGGCGCCGCGTCGGCGTGGCCTTGCGCACGAACTCGCCCGTGGTGTCCAGCGTCGTTTGCGTCATCTTCGAAGGGAAGAAGCCCGGGCAGATGGCGTTTACGGTGATGCCGTGCTCGCCCCATTCAGCAGCGAGCTGCTTGGTCATGCCCACCACCGCATGCTTGGTGGCGTTGTAGGAGACTGTCTTGACCACCGCAGGGTCGCTCGCGTACAGGCCAGCGACCGAGGCGACGTTGACGATGCGCCCCCACTTCGCCGGGATCATGCACTTCTTCGCCGCCTGCTGCGCCATGACGAAGCCGCCCACCAGGTTGAGCGCGATCAGCTTGTCCCAGGCCTCGAGCGGGTGGTCCTCGGCCGGCGCGCCCCAGACCGCGCCGGCGTTGTTCACCAGGATGTCAACGCGGCCCATCTTCGCCCGGATCTGGTCGAAGGCGGCCGGAATGGTATCCCGCTTGCCCATGTCGCAGACGAACGCGTGGGCGGTGATACCCTGCTTCGCGAGGCTCGCGACTGCCTCGTCCAGCTCGCCTTTCTTGCGCGCGGTCAGCGCCAGCGTGGCGCCCATCTCGCCCAGTGCCCCGGCGATCTGCAAGCCGAGTCCGCGCGACCCGCCGGTGACGATGGCGCCGCGCCTGGAGAGATCAAAAAGTTTCTTGACACTCATTCGCACTCCCCTAGTATTCAGGCCTCCATGTTAACGCCAACGGAACGACCGCCCTACACGCGCGCGCAGCTCGCGCGCCTGATCGCGCCGCGCTCGATCGCCATCATTGGCGCCTCGACGCGGCCGGCCTCCTTCGGCATGCGCACGCTGGAGAACCTAGCGCACTTCAAGGGCGCTATCTACCCGGTCAACGCGAAGTACGACCGCATCGGCGATCTCGCCTGCTACCCGTCGCTCGAGGCGCTGCCCGAGGCGCCGGACTGCGCGCTGCTGGTGGTGCCCCGCGAAGGCGTCGAGGCGGCCTTGCGCGAAGCGGTCGCCGTTGGCGCCGGCGGCGCGATCGTGTATGCGTCCGGCTACGGCGAGATGGCGGGCGAAGACGCCGGGGACGCGCAACGCCGCTTGGCGCAAATCGGGCGCGACGCGGGCATGCCGATCCTGGGGCCCAATTGCATGGGCATGGTGAACCACGAGCTGGGCGCCGGCATGAGCTTCATCCCGGAGTATTCGGCGATGCCGCGGCAGGTTGGGCCGATCGCCTTTGTCAGCCAATCGGGCGCGCTCGGCTATTGCCTCGCGCAGGCCGCCGAGCGCGGCCTCGGGTTCCGCTATTTCTTCTCCGCAGGCAACTCCTCGGACGTGGACGTCGCCGACTTGGTCGCCGCGATGGCCGGGGACGACGGGGTGCGCGCGATCGCCTGCGTGTTCGAGGGCGTGCCGAGCGCCACGCGGCTGCTGCAGGCGGGCGAGCGCGCCCGCGCCGCGGGCAAGCCGGTGATCGTCTATAAGATGGGTGTGAGCGAGGACGGCGCGGCCGCGGCGCGTTCCCATACCGGTTCGCTGGCGGGATCCGCAGTGGCCTTCCGGGCGCTGTTCGAGCGCGCCGGGTTCGTGATCGTGGAGAACTACGAGGCGCTGGTGGAGCACGCAAAGTTTTTC
>Ga0194133_10006294_pt1 | contig 14679 bp, 17 predicted proteins | sample TA2KigOf40mmetaG_FD_155448 | JGI IMG/M metagenome (GOLD analysis project Ga0194133, IMG submission 155448) | Freshwater microbial communities from Lake Tanganyika, Tanzania - TA2015055 Kigoma Offshore 40m | ecosystem: Environmental > Aquatic > Freshwater > Lake | place: Tanzania: Lake...
CGACGTCGGGGTCGGAGAGGGGAAGGGCCACATGCTCTGAGCCGGCCACCGGCAACCCCCGCCAGGTGCGCCCGCGCCCGAGGTCGAACTCACGGGTGCGGCCACCCGACGAGCGGCGCTCGACGAGGGTGCCTCCGCGTCGAGCAAAACTCGGTGCGAGCAGCACCCCCGCGGCGCTGGCGCGCGTGCCTGAGCTGATGCCGAATGACCCCTCGATGAAGTAGCCGATGTCCAGCCGCGATGCGGGACGGCCCGCCTTGCGACAGCGCCGAAGTGCCAGCGCCCCCGCGAGGTTGCCCGGCACGTAGTCGTATCCGAACGCGGTGATGAGGCGTGCCCCGCTGGCCGATGCGCGCGGGCCATAGTCCTCGAAGACCCGCCGGATGAAGGGAGGCTCTCCCGTCGAGTCGAGGTACGCCGCTCCCGCGTCGACCGCTGCCTCCACTGCGGCGTCGCCCCACTCCACGAAGGGACCCACGGTCGTGACCAGCACGTCGGAGCGATCCTGGATGAGTCGGCGCACGGACGCGGGATCGCCCGCGTCCGCGACCGCGGTGGTGGGTTCGGCTCCCCGGCGCGGTGCCAGTGGAGCGAGCCGGTCGGCGAGACGAGCGACGGCGTCGTGGCGTCGCCCGGCCAGCACCGGGGCAAGCCCCGCGCGCACCATGGCCTCCGCGGTTAGGCGGCCGGTGTAGCCGGTGGCTCCGAGCAAGACGACACGCACGAGCGCCACGCTAGCCTGCGTGGGTGGACAGCGCGAGAGCCGACCGCCCGACGGGCACGCGCCTGTGGCACCCCTTCGCCGACATGGCCGCGGTCGCCTCCACGGGTGAGTTGGTCATCGAGCGAGGGGACGGTGCCTACCTGGTCGACGAGGCGGGCCGCCGCTATCTCGATGCGTCCGCGGGACTGTGGTACTGCAACGTGGGGCACGGTCGACATGAGCTGGCGGAAGCCGCAGCCCGGCAGATGAGCACCCTGGCGTCCTACTCGGCGTTCGGCGACCTCGCGACGCGGCCGGCACTTGACCTGGCGGAGCGGCTCTGCGCTCTGGCCCCGATGGCGGATGCGCGCGTCTTCCTCACGAGCGGTGGAAGTGATTCCGTGGACACGGCGGTCAAGCTCGTGCGGCGGTACTGGGCCGAGCAGGGTGAGCCCGGACGCAGTGTCATCGTCACGCGCGAGCACGCTTATCACGGCATGCATCTTGCGGGCACCAGCCTCGCCGGTATCGAGGCCAATCGTGCGGGACATGGTGATCTGGACCCCGCGGTCGCTGCGGTGCCGTGGGCCGATGCCGGAGCCCTGGAGGCACTGCTCGAGCAGCGCGCGGACGTCGCCGCGTTCTTCTGCGAGCCCATCATTGGCGCGGGCGGTGTCTATGCGCCTCCCCCCGGCTACCTCGAGCGCGTGCGAGCGGCCTGCGAGCGCCACGGGGTCCTCTTCGTCGCGGACGAGGTGATCTGCGGATACGGCCGTGCGGGAGCGATGTTCGCCAGCGACCGATGGTCGCTCGACCCGGATATCCTCCTGACCGCCAAGGGCATCACGTCCGGCTACATCCCCCTGGGTGCGGTGATCGTCTCCGGTCGCGTCGCCGATCCCTTCTGGACACCGGGCCCCGAGCCCGTGATGTGGCGCCACGGCTACACCTACTCCGCCCACGCGACGGCATGTGCTGTCGCCAACGCCAACCTCGACATCGTCGACCGCGAGATGCTCGTCGCCCGGGTCGATGTGCTCCAGCACGCATTGGGTGCTGCGCTCACGACCCTCGCGGCGTATGACGCCGTGAGCGAGGTGCGCGCAGGCGTCGGTCTGCTGGCGGCCGTGGACTACACCCCCGAGGCGAAGTCAGCGGGATTGCCCAGCCGTGTTCTCGCGGGCCTGCGCGATCGCGGTGTCCTCACGCGCAACCTGGCTTCGGGGGCCCTGCAGGTTTCGCCGCCGTTCGTCATCGAGGACACCGACATCGCGGTGTTGGCGGCCGCAATCAGCGAGTCACTCGCCGACGCGGGCGCGACCCGGCCCGCACTGCCCCCCAGCGGGCTGCTCCCCGACATCACCCGCGACGAGGGAATCGAGTCCTACGACGACCGCCACTACCTCGAGCAGCGCCCGCCCCATCACGGCTGAGATCTCGCGGCGCGATCAGTCGGCAGCCGGGCCGCCCCTGTCGGGTCCCCCCGCCTGCTGCTTCAGCAGGTCGCGGATCTCCTCCAGCAGTTGCACGTCCGGCGGGCGAGTATCGACTCCGCCCTGACCGGTCATCGCGCGGTACTTGTTCATGGGCAGCACGAAGAGGAAGTAGAGCGCAGCGAGCGTGACGAAGAAGGTGATCACCGCGCCGATGAGCAGGGCGAAGTTGATCTCATAGCCCGGCGCCAGAGTGATGGTCCCTCCGATGCTGCCGTCCGAGCCGCCCAGGAGGCTGAGGATCCACCCGACGATGGGCTCGATGAGCGACTGCGTCACCGCGGCGACGAGCGCCGCGAGGGCGGTGCCGACGGCGACCGCGACGGCAAGGTCGATGACATTGCCCCGGAAAACGAATTCCTTGAATCCCTTGATCATGCGGGTGATCCTCCCGGTCCTTCGTTCGTCGAACGTCAGTGTCAGCGCAGGACCACGCCCAGGCCAGGCTGGGTGCCCATGGCCGCCAGGGCGACGGCCGTGCGACGGTCGGTCGCGACGACGATGAGACTACCCGCGGAGCGAGGCCCCTCACCGAGTCCTCCCGAGGAGGCGCGCCGCGGGATGGTCACCACCTGCGCACCCTCAGCGATCACTCGGGCACCTGCGTCCCCGGTTGCCAGGACAAGGTCGATGGTGGTGCCGGGGGAGAGCAGATCAGCCGCTTCGGGGTCGGCCAGGCGCACCGGCACGGTGTGGAGTCCGTCCGTGCGTGGGCCGCTCGTGACGAATCTGCTCTCGGTCACGGGCTCGCCCGCGCCGATGCCGGCAGCGATGGTGCGCCCCACGGCATCGTCGAGTGTGGTGGCGGTGCCGGGCGAGATGTACGCCGCGGGCATCTCGGTGATCGACACGTCGTCGGCCGTGAGGGTCGTGCCCGGGGGTAGGTCGGCAGAGGCGACGACGACTCCCGCCGTATCCAAGCCGGAGGGTCTGAGGGTTGCCAGGGCCAGGAGCACGCACAGGCCGGCACTCGCCGCGGCAAGCGGCCGTCGGAAGCGGTGGATGAATAGTCGCGCAGGGGTCACGCACCGACCGTAGGCGTCGGCCGAGATCGATGTCGCGCGTCGTCCACAGGGGATTGCGCTGCGGAGCCGATCAGCTGCTGGACGAGCCTGACGACGAGCCGGATGACGAGCCGCCGCCGGATGACGAGCCGCCGGATGACGAGCCGCTGCTGGACGAGCCGCTGGATGACGAGCCGGATGATGAGCCGCTACCCGATGACGAGCCGCTACCCGATGACGAGCCACCACTGGCGGATGCAGCATCGGCTTTGCGCGCGTCATTGCGGTAGAACCCCGAGCCCTTGAACACGACACCCACGTTGCCGAAGAGCTTGCGCAGTGCGGCGCCGCACTCCGGGCACGTGGTCAGCGGGTCGTCGCTGAAGGACTGCACCGCCTCGAGTTCGTGACCGCAGCCGGTGCACGCGTACTGATACGTGGGCACTCGAACCTCCTTGGGGGGACCACCAAGGCTAGCACTCACGGGTGCTGAGTGCTAAGCGAGCGCGTGCCGATGGCCAAGCGACCGCGTGTTGAGCGCTCAGCGATCGGCGTGTTGGACGAGCCCCTCCACTCAAGATGTGGAGGCCCTCACCCTGACGCGGCCGAACTTTGGGCGGATACGGCCGTCTATGGGCACTATCCGCCCAAAGTTCGGCAGGTCCCCGCGCGGACGGCGGGCCCCACGTCATGGCGGCGCGGCCACGGACGTGACTGGACCGTCCATGCCTGGGGATAAGCCGGGGGGATCGGGTCCGGACGCGGGTAGGGTCCACATCGTGACCATCCTCGTCGAGCATCTCGGCAAGTCCTTCGGCAATGTCCGCGCCGTCGATGACCTGTCCTTCACCGTCCCCGACGGTGTTGTCACGGGCTTCCTCGGCCCCAACGGGGCCGGCAAGTCCACGACCATGCGCCTCATGCTGGGGCTGGATCGCGGTGAGGGCCGCACCGCATTCGACGGCAAGCCCCTGCGCGACCACGAGCACCCGAGCCGGGTGGTCGGCACTCACCTTGATGCGCGGCCCTTCCTGCCCGGCCGCACCGCCCGCGACCACCTGCGGATGTTGGCGACCGAAGCCAGGCTGCCGGAGTCGCGCATCGACCACGTGCTCGCCATGGTGGGCCTCGCCGAGGTGGCCGACGAGCGTCCGAAGTCCTTCTCCCTCGGCATGGCCCAGCGCCTGGGCCTGGCGGGTGCTGTGCTTGCCGAGCCACACGCCCTCATGCTCGACGAGCCGGCCAATGGACTCGACCCCCAGTCAATCCAGTGGCTGCGGGAGTTCCTGCGCCACTACGCCGCCGAGGGTCGCGCCGTGCTCGTGTCGAGCCACCTCCTGTCGGAGATGCAGCTCATGGCCGATCATGTCGTCGTCATCGCGCGCGGCCGACTTGTCGCCGACGGCACGATCGACGAGCTCGTGTCGCAGCGCAGCGACGTCGTCGTCCGCTGCACCGATCCAGCCCGCTTGGCCGCCCTCCTGAGGTCCGCGGGAGGCGCGGTGGCTGAGGAGGATCAGGCACTCGGGGTCGTCGGCCTCACGACCGACGAGATCGGCCACCTGGCCTTCGATGGCGGCGTCACCGTCTTGGAGCTGGCCACGCGCAAGGCGAGCCTCGAAGAGACCTTCATGCAACTCACCGGAGACGGTCAGCAGTACGCGTTCGGGGAGGCATCATGACCGGGGCGCTGCGCTACGAGTGGGTTCGCATCAGCACGGTGCGCTCGACCTGGGCCCTCATCGGCCTCGCCATGCTTGTTCCCGCCGGCCTTGCGCTCTTCGTCGCGTGGCTCGTGGGCAGCCTCGGCTCCGAGGCCGGCGGGCCTCCCGACGGCGAGGCCGGAGGGCTCGCCGGCTTCCTGCCGCTCACCGCGGCCGTCCTGTGCGCCATCGGTGCAGCCGCCTTCGGCCAGGAGTATCGACACGGCTTGATCCGCATCACCCTCGCGACCTTCCCCCGGCGTACGCCGATCTTCATCGCCAAGGTGCTCATGGTGGCCATGGTCATCGTCATCGCGGCGATCCTCGCCATCACGACGATCGTCCTCGCGCAGGCGCTGGGCGGAGTCATCGCCGGGACCGGTGCGGTCTGGGACGAGACGGCCTGGGGTGCGTCGGGCGTGCGGGCGGTCCTCTACATCGTGCTCTTCGTCCTCATCGCTCTCGCCATTACTGCGCTCACGCGCAACCAGCCGGTGGGGATCATCGCCCCCATCGTGCTGGCCGTGCTGGTCGAGCCCATTGTGAGCGCCATCGCGTTCGTGCAGGGGTGGACCTGGATCGACTGGGTCCTGCCCTTCTCCGGCGGCGCCGCCGCGGTCTCGACGGACGGTGCGGAGGCCTGGGGACACCTGGCGATCTTCGGATGCTGGTTCCTGGTGATCGCGATTCCCGCCTGGGTCCTCTTCGTGCGACGCGACGCCTGATCGATGTCCGTCGCGCGATCGCGCGCTGATGGGCGCATGCAGGGCCGGGCGCTTCTCGCGGTGGCAGCCGGAGGTGCTCTCGGCGCGATGGCGCGCTACGCCATCGATCTGATGGCCGATCGACAAGGCGTCGCACTGCCGTGGGCCACGCTCACGATCAACCTCGTCGGATCCTTGCTCATGGGGCTGCTCGTCTCCTATGTGCTCACCCATCCTGCCCGCCACCTCCTGTGGCGTCCCTTCCTCGGGGCGGGAGTGCTGGGCGGCTTCACGACCTTCTCCGCCTTCGCCGGCGACGCCGTGCTCCTCGCGGACGAGGGTGCGTGGGCAGCGAGCGCGGCGTATATCGCCGCGACCCTCGCCGGCGGGCTCCTCGCTCTGTGGGCCGGCTACGAGATGGGGCATGCGTTGCGTCGACGGAGGCCGGTCCCATGACGGCGTTCCTCCTCGTCGCCGTCGGTGGCGCACTCGGTGCTGTGGTGCGCTATGTGCTCGTTACCCACTGGTCTGGCCGTTTCCCGTGGTCGATCCTGGTGGCCAATCTCGCGGGTTCCTTCGGGCTCGGGGTCCTTCTCGGCTCCGCGAGCCCGGGGCTGCTGCTCTTTGCCGGAGTGGGCTTCTGCGGTGCGCTCACGACCTTCTCGACCTTCGCTCTCGACACGCTCGTGCTGGTGCGCGAGGGCCGTGTCGCGGCGTCCGCCGGCAACGTCGCTACGTCGCTCGCCGGCAGCGTGATCGCCGTGATCGCGGGCATGATGCTGGTCGGCGCGATGGGTCTCTAGCGCGCGATGCAATTGATCGTGCGCGTCGGAGTCACGATGGTGTGCACCCGCATGTCGTGTTCCTGCGTGGGGATGCGATCGACGACATCGCAGTCGCCGACGAAGGCGACGATGGGCACATCACGCAGGCCTGACAGCACCCGGTCGTAGAAGCCGCCGCCCTTGCCCAGACGGTCGCCCTGAGCGGTGACCGCCAATGCAGGGATGAGCATGGCGCGCAGCGGCAGGAGATCCACGGCTGCACCCGTGGGCTCCGTGATGCCCATCGACGACACCGTCGCGTCAGGAGAGTCCGCCACCCACTCCAGGTGCTCCCTGTGCACACGCGGCAGCAGCACCTCGTATCCCGCAGCCACCAGCCGCTGGCGCAGCTCGCCCGTGTCGGGCTCCGTCCCGTATGACGCGTAGCAGGTGACCCGGCTCGGCCCCGGAAGCCTCTCGAGGAGTCCCATGGCCCGATCGGCCAGGAGGTGAGGGTCCGGACGGTCAGCTGACCGTCGACGGGCTCGCGCCTCGGCCCGGGCGGCCGCCTTGGCAGCCGATGCGTCGGTGTCGGAGGTGCTCACGCGAGCATTCTCCTAGGGTGTCCCCATGTGCGTGACGACGGCGGTCATCCCTGCAGCCGGTCTCGGCACGCGATTCCTCCCGGCCACCAAGGCGACACCCAAGGAAATGCTCCCCGTCGTCGACAAGCCGGCGATCCAGTACGTCGTCGAGGAGGCGGTCGCGGCCGGCCTCGATGACGTGCTCTTCGTGACCGGACGCAGCAAGCGCCCGCTCGAGGACCACTTCGATCGCAACCTCGAGTTGGAGGCGGCGCTCGAGGCCAAGGGCGATGCCACGCGGCTGCTGAGCGTGACCGAGTCCAACGATCTCGCGCGCATCCACTACGTGCGTCAGGGCGATGCCCTGGGCCTTGGGCATGCGGTCCTCATGGCCGAGCGCCATGTCGGCGACCATCCCTTCGCCGTGCTGCTCGGCGATGACCTGATCGACCCGCGCGATGCGGTGCTCCAGCGCATGATCGCGGTGCGCGACGAGCTCGGCGGCTCCGTGCTGTGCTTGATGGAGGTCCCGCGCGATCAGATCTCGCTCTACGGCTGCGCTGCTGTGTCCCCCACAGGCACCGACTCCGTCGTCCGAGTGACCGACCTCGTGGAGAAGCCGGAGGTCGATGCAGCCCCGAGCTCGCTCGCTGTCATCGGCCGCTACATCCTCGACCCCGAGATTTTCTCCGTCCTCGCGCGCACGCCCCCTGGGCGCGGGGGAGAGATCCAACTCACCGATGCGCTGCGCGAGCTCGCGCTGGCGGGCCGGGTCCACGGCGTGCTCTTCCGCGGGCGTCGCTACGACACCGGTGACCGCTTGTCCTACCTCCAGGCCGTGATCCAGCTTGCCCTCGAGCGTGATGACCTCGGCCCCGCCTTGCGCGCGTGGCTTCCCAGCGCCCTCGAGGGTGATGCCCGCGAAGGTGGGCAGTGACATGAGGTCGGTCCAAGAACACCAGCGGGTCGTCCTCGCCGATGCGAGCCCCCTCCCCGCGACGACGGCCTCGCTGCTGGACGCCGACGGCTTGGTGCTGGCCGAGCCGGTGACGGCGGCCTGGCCGCTGCCCTCCTTTGACAACAGCTCCATGGACGGATACGCCGTACACGCGGACGATCTTGCGGGGGCATCGCCGTCCTCGCCTGTGCGGTTGCCCGTGCGCGGTGACATCGCGGCGGGGCAGGAGGCCGCGGAGCGGCTCGAGCCGGGCACCGCGGTGCGGATCATGACGGGGGCCCCCGTGCCCGATGGTGCCGATGCGGTAGTGCCCGTTGAGTGGACCGACGGGTCCACGGGCGAGGTCACGATCACGGGCTCACCGGATCCCGGCGCCTTCATCCGTCGCCGAGGTGAGGATGTCGCGGCGGGAGAAGTGGTCATCGAGGCGGGCACGGCGATCAACGCGCGGGTGATCGCGCTGCTCGCCGCCGTCGGCCTGGCCGGCATCCCCGTGCACCGCCGACCGCGCGTGGCGGTCATCTCGACAGGAGACGAACTCGTCGACCCGGGTGTCGAGCCGGGTCCCGGCCAGATCGTGGACTCCAACAGCTACATGCTCACGGCGGCCGTGCGCGAGGCCGGGGCGACGGCCGTGCGCGTCGGTCCCGTGCGCGACGACGAAGCCGCTCTGGAGCGCGTGCTCAAAGAGGAGGCCGAGCGCAGCGACCTCATCCTGACCTCGGGTGGGGTGAGTATGGGTGCCTACGACACGGTCAAAGCGGTCCTCACCCGCATGGGCGGTGTGGAATTCGTCAAAGTGGCGATGCAGCCCGGCATGCCTCAGGGCTCCGGACTCGTCGGATCGACGCCGATTGTCACGCTGCCTGGCAATCCCGTGAGTTCCTTCGTGTCCTTCGAGGTCTTCGTGCGACCGCTCATCCGCAGGCTCCTGGGCCATGCGCACTGCGAGCGACCGCGACTGCATGCGATCTGCGCGCGCGACTTCAACTCGCCCGCGGGCAAGACCCAGTTCGCTCGCGTCAGCCTGCGTCTCCACGACGGGCTCATGCTGGCTGAGCCCGAAGGTGGCCAGGGCTCGCACATCATCGGTGGACTCGCGCGCGCGGACGGGCTTGCGGTGATCCCCGAGTCGGTCACGCATGTTGCTGGGCGCGACGAACTCGTCATCATCGATCTGCGGGGCGGTGCATGATGGCCGACGAGTTCACGCACCTCGACTCCCGTGGCGCCGCACGCATGGTCGACGTCAGCGGCAAGGACATCACCGTGCGCACCGCCACCGCGTCGGGCCGGGTCACCGTCTCGGCGGAGGTCGTGCACCTGCTGCGAGGTGAGGGGGTGCCCAAGGGAGATGCCCTCGCCGTGGCCAGGATTGCCGGGATCCAGGCGGCCAAGCGCACCCCCGACCTCGTGCCGCTGTGCCATCCCCTGGCGATCCACGGTGTCGACATTGCCCTCGATGTCGAGGACTCCGCCGTCCGCATCGAGGCCACTGTGCGCACCGCGGACCGCACCGGTGTCGAGATGGAGGCCCTGACCTGCGTGTGCGTGGCTGCACTCGCCCTGGTCGACATGGTCAAGTCGGTCGATCCCGCAGCCGTGATCGGCGACGTGCGACTGGAGGAGAAGACGGGCGGCAAGCGGGGCCACTGGGTGCGACCGACATGACGCGCGGATGGCCAGCGCGCCTGCGAGAGGGCAGTCTTGAACTCCGCCCGCTGCGCCTGCGCGACGCCTCCGCGTGGCGCGAGGTGCGCACCCGCAATGCCCGGTGGTTGCGGCCCTGGGAGGCGACGCTGCCGATCGCCGAACATGATGCGCCGACGACCTACGCCTCTCTCGTACGCAGGCTCAGGTCTGAGGCGCGCGAGGGTCGCAGCCTGCCCTTCGCGCTCGTCGTGGACGGCGCGTTCGCGGGTCAGGTGACCGTCGGTGGCATCTCGCGCGGGTCGCTCCTGTGCGCCTACGTCGGCTACTGGATTGACGAGAGGGTGGCGGGCCGGGGGATTATGCCTACCGCGGTGGCACTGGTCACCGATCACTGCTTCCGCGAGGTTGGTCTCCATCGCGTGGAGATCAACATCCGTCCGGAGAACGCCGCGTCGCTGCGCGTCGTCGAGAAGCTCGGCTTCCGCCCCGAAGGCCTGCGCGAGCGCTACCTGCACATCGATGGCGGCTGGCGAGACCACCTCACCTTCGCGCTGTGCGCGGAGGAGGTGCCCGACGGACTGTTGGCGCGCTGGCGTGCCTCCCGCGTCGCACCGGGCACCTGAGGCGCCGCGACACGCCGGCGCCCCGGCCCCGATGTCCCCCATTCGGGGAGCAGCGCCACCTAACGTTCATGGATGTGACGGGTCTGATCTATGTGGCAATCGTTGCCTTGTGGGCCGCCGTACTCATCCCGATGTGGCTGCGTCGTCACGACGACGACCAGGCGCGCCGCATCGAGCGACACCGGGTCGCCATGGGCACTCTCGCCCGCATGTCTTCGCGGGCGGACGAGGCCCGCGAGGCGGCCACGCGGCGGCGCAGGATCACCCTGACGGGCACGGCCACGCTCGGCGCTCTCGGCACCGCGGCGTGGGTGGCCGGCTTTGCACCCGGACTCGGCGCGCTGCTGATGTGGTTGCCCTTCGTGGCCTTCCTGCCGGTGGCACTACTGGCCGAGCGCCGAGGGGTGCGCCTCGCAGCCGAGCGGGCGCTTGCCGATGCTCGTGAAGACGCGCGGACGCAGACATCCGAGGTTGGCGAACCCGCGAGCCCGGCGCCCGCGCCACGTGCGACGCCGCGCATGCCATTGCCTGCCTCAGCATGGGATGAGGTCTTCGACCAGACCGCCTGAGGACGACACGATCCGCTCGTCGTCGCCCCGCTTCGCTGGTGTAATGTCACCGCCTGTTCGAGGGTGTCCTCGGCCCGAGGGGCCTGGGCCCCACGGGGCTGTAGCGCAGTCCGGTAGCGCACCTCGTTCGCATCGAGGGGGTCAGGGGTTCAAATCCCCTCAGCTCCACGCTGTGGTTGCCCGGGACATCCCTGCGGGTGTCCCGGGCCTTCTTTTCTGGGAATTCCCCCGATGCGCAAGGCCCCACCGCGCGCACGCCGCGCATCCGGGCCGGTGGGCGCCTACCGTGAGCGGCTGAGGAGGTGGCCATGTCCGGTCCGACCCGCGGTGCCCTGGCGGCACTGGGCGCCCTGGCGCTCGTAGGCGGTGGTGTCGCTCTGGCGACCCCGGCTACGGCGGCCGACCGCGTGACCGCATGCCACTGGATCGATCGCGAATACCTGGACACCTACACCTGCGAGAAGCCCGTCGCGTCCGTCGACATGCTGCGGATCGTGGAGTGCTGGAAGTTCCCGCCCTCTGCGCGCACCCACGTGCGCGAGAAGACCGCTGACTCGGACGGGTGGGTCACCAATCCGGCGATCACCGTCAAGACCACCGGCACCTGGGGCTGCAAGGGCGACTATCCCTACCGCACGGTCGTGACCATCCCCGGCAGCATGCTCGCAGAGTTGGCGGTGACGCGCGTGCGCCTCACCATGCCCGCGAGCGAGGGCGCGCTTGCTGATGGCACGCCGTACTCCTTCGGCAAGACGACCGTGACCTACGGGGCGTGCGTCATGCCGGAGCGCTCGCTCGACTGGTGCCCGGAGCGCTGACCCCCTAGACCCACGTAGGCATCCACATCCGCCAGGTCCACTGGGTGTAGGGGATGACCTCACCGGTCCAGATGGGGTAGAACCACCACGCTGCCGCCACGACGAGGAGCAGGATGCCCGCGGCGACCCACGTGCCGGCGCGGCGACGGTCGATGCCCGCCCCCGGGGGCCCGACCAGCGCGCCGATCATCATCGCCAAGGCGATGGCGACGTAGGGCAGGAAGACCACCGAGTAGAAGCCGAAGATCGTGCGGTCGAGGTAGAGCAGCCACGGCACCCAGCCAGCGAGCACTGCCAGGAGCACGGCACCCGCCCGCCAGTCGCGTCGCGCAATCCACCGCCAGACGAGATAGAGCAGTGCTACCGAGCCGATCCACCAGATGATCGGGTTGCCCAGGGCCAGCACCTCCGCGGCGCACGAGTCCGCACCGCACCCGGACTCGCCCTGCTCGAAGCTCGCCCAGTAGAAGGACGTCGGCCGCGTCTGCACGAACCAACTCAGGGGATTCGACTCGTAGGAGTGGTCGCTGGTCAGGCCGACGTGGAATTGCCACGCCTCGGAGTGGTAGTGCCACAGCGAGCGCAGGGCCGCCGGCACGAGCGATTCGCTGCCGTCGGCCCATTGGCGACCCCAGCCTCCGTCCGTGAAGAGCCAGCCCGACCACGTCACGACGTAGGTGACCGCGGCAGTCCCGACCATGGCGACGAAGGCAATCGGTGCGCTCCGCAGCACCGTGACCGTCCAGGGGCGTGCTACGCCCAGCCGCCGACGCAGGGAGACATCCCAGATGACCGTCAGCAGTCCGAAGGCCGCGAGGTACCACAGCCCCGACCACTTGACGGCGCAGGCAAGGCCCAGGGCAACCCCCGCGGCCCAACGCCATGGTCGACCGCCCAGTGCCGGGCCCCATGCGTTCAGGGCATCGGATCCCGGGGGGTGGGTAGTGAGGCGTCGTCTCACCTGATCGCGGTCAAGCAGGAGGCACCCGAATGCGGCGAGCACGGTGAAGGACAGGACCATGTCGAGCACGGCCGTGCGACTCGTGACGAGATGCATGCCGTCCAGGGCAACCAGCAGGCCGGCGACCGTGCCCACCAGGTCGGAGCGGGTGAGTCGGCGCGCAATCCGTGCCACCATGAGGATCGAGAGGGTCCCGAGGACGGCGACGGCAAATCTCCACCCGAAGGGCGTGACGCCGAAGATCCACTCCCCGCCTGCGATGACCCACTTGCCGAACGGCGGATGGACGACAAAGGAGGGATCGTCCTTGAAGACCTCGATGGTGCGCCAGTTGCCGTCCGACGCGAGGATCAACTCATTGGCGCTGTCATCGAATTGCTGCTCGTACCCGTAGCGCAACAGGGCGAGGGCGTCCTTGGCGTAGTAGACCTCGTCGAAGGCGAAGGCATCCGGACGGCCCAGGTTGACGAAGCGCAAGAGGCCGCCGACAACCATCGCGGCCACGGGGCCGGCCCAGCCGCGCCAGCCCGAGGACGGGAAGGGCGGGAAGAGGCCGGCCGCAGCCTGGGACAGGGCGTGCCCGGTGGGAGCTCCGCCTCCCCCGGCGGGCATCGTGCGGGTCGGCGTTGCCACCGCCCCATGCTAGGCACCGGGGGACTCCCCGGACTGCGAGGATGTGGCAGTGACCGCTCCCGGTGTGCTGGTGATCGCGGCCACCCCCCTGGGCAACGTGCGTGATGCGAGCGCGCGCCTCGTCGAGGCGCTCGCCACCGCCGACGTCATCGCGGCCGAGGACACCCGGCGCCTGCACCGCCTTGCCCGAGATCTCGGCGTCACCATTTCTGCGGAGGTCGTGTCCCTCCACGACTCCGTGGAGGAGGGGCGCACGAAGGGGCTTGTGGATCGCCTCGAGCGCGGTGGACGCGTGGTGGTCGTCAGCGATGCGGGGATGCCGCTGGTGAGCGATCCGGGATATCGCCTGGTGCGCGCCTGCATCGATTCACAGATCGCCGTGACCGTGCTCCCCGGGCCCAGTGCCGTGGTCGCCGCACTCGCGGTCTCCGGCCTGCCCGTGGATCGCTTCTGCTTCGAGGGGTTCCTGCCGCGCAAGCCCGGCGAGCGACGCCGGCGCATCGAGGAGCTCGCCGGCGAGCGTCGCACGATGATCTTCTTCGAGGCACCTCACCGACTCGCCGCCACGCTGTCGGCGCTCGTCGAGGGGATGGGCGGCGAACGACCCGCGGCGATCTGCCGCGAGTTGACCAAGACCTACGAGGAGGTACGCCGCGGGACACTCGCGGAGTTGGTCGCGGAGTTGGGCGAGGTGCGTGGCGAGATCACCCTCGTCGTTGGTGGTGCGACGGGTGCGTCGGACACCGGGGACCCCTCGGTCTGGGCGCGAGATGTGGCGGGAATGGAGTCCGATGGCATTGACCGCCGCACCGCGATCGCCACGGTCGCGCAGCATCGTGGTGTTGCGCGACGCGATGTCTATGACGCGGTCGTCCGTGCCAGGGCATCCGCGCGAGAGACCGGAAAGTAGGATCGCCAACCATGGCCGCCTACTACGTCACGACGCCGATCTACTACGTCAATGACGCCCCGCATATCGGCCACGCCTACACCACGACCGCGGGTGACGTCCTCACTCGCTGGCGTCGCCAGCGCGGCGACGACGTATGGTTCCTCACCGGCGTTGACGAGCACGGCACCAAGGTGCAGCGCGCGGCCGAGGCGGGCGGAGTCGGCCCCCAGGAGTGGGTTGACCGACTTGTCGAGTCCTCATGGCGGCCTGTGCTCGCCACGATCGACGCGGCCAACGACGACTTCATCAGGACGACTGAGCCCCGGCACAAGGAGCGCGTCCAGCTCTTCTGGGAGACGGTCCGTGACAACGGATATGTCTACGAGGCGGACTACGAGGGCCCGTACTGCGTGGGGTGTGAGGAGTTCAAGCTTCCGGGCGACCTCGTGTCGGGTCCCGAGGGCGACGAGCTGTGCCCGGTCCACCAGCGACCCGTCGAAATGCTCAAGGAGACCAACTGGTTCTTCCGCCTGTCGGCGTTCACCGATGCCCTCATCGCGCACTACGAGGCCGACCCGTCGGCTATCGAGCCGCAGAGCGCCTATAACGAAGTGATG